>Ga0247608_10000132_pt1 | contig 143920 bp, 122 predicted proteins | sample 176DNAGHGlowgp2_FD_193490 | JGI IMG/M metagenome (GOLD analysis project Ga0247608, IMG submission 193490) | Sheep rumen microbial communities from Palmerston North, Manawatu-Wanganui, New Zealand - 1766 DNA GHGlow gp2 | ecosystem: Host-associated > Mammals > Digestive system > Stomach > Rumen...
ACGGACCGCTGGTGTACCAGTTGTATTACCAAGTGCATAGCTGGGTAGCCAAGTCTGGAAAGGATAAACGCTGAAGGCATCTAAGCGTGAAGCCAACCTCAAGATGAGATATCTCTTAAGACCCCTTGAAGACTACAAGGTTGATAGGCACTGGGTGTAAGCATGGCAACATGTTTAGCTGAGGTGTACTAATAGGTCGTGAGCTTTTCCTAATTTTAAGTAGGTACGTTTCTTGATAGTTAAGATCGGAACGACGTATTCTGCCCAAGATTTGCAAAGCAAATCTGTGTCCAGAATAGCGTCTTCGGAACATCACTTCGTGATGTTCGGGTGCTTGATTACTACGTAATCAAGCAATATCTGTATGAAGTTTTGAAAGTACAATATATGTACTAAATACTCGATCTGTATAGATCGAGTTTTTTCAAATAGGGGGTTGGTCTACCGGTATGATAGGGGTCTCCAAAACCTTTGGAAGGGGTTCGATTCCCTTACCCCCTGTATTGAAATTAAAGTCCTAAAACTATATAATGTTTTAGGACTTTTTTGTTTTCTACGATTGTTTTTAAATAATATATATATGGAGAAAAATTATGAAAGATTTTAGATGTGATGGTTCTTACAAGAACGACCTGAAGGATTATAGTGAGAACATACTTGAGGAGTATGGTGTTTCTGCTAAGTCTTCAGAGAGAGAAATTATTTGTATGAGTGACGAGGGCAACGTGGTTGCCACCAAGCTTTATGCAGACCTTGTTTACTACAAGAAGATTCTTAGAAAGCATCCTTACAGAGATGCATTCAATCTTTATCTCAAATCTGCAGGAATTACTATTGAAGATGGTGAGTGGAAGTTTTCTGACAGAGCTTATCCATTAGCATTTTGGAACATCGGATATATCCTTGTTAATTATAAAAGAGAATCTTATTTAAAATATGTTGAAAAGATAGATGTTATCGAAAACATGACTCTTTCAGAAAGATTATCCATGGCACTTGAACTTGCAGTTTCAACTCTGGAATATGAAAGCGTTGCTGGTGCAATCAATCTTGTTGGTCGTATTCTTAAAGAAGTATCTGAAGATGAAAAATTGTTTGCCGAAGTACAACCAGTTATACAGAAGAAGATAGCTAATCTTGTTATCCCAGAGATAAAGGAAAAGATAGAGGATTGTGAGACTCAGGAACAGTGCGCTAAGGCTTCAGATACATTCTTTGTAGCAGCTGCTCAGTCTGGATATGTTTTTGCATGTAACAGTCTTGCAGCCAGAGAAGCTGATAAGATTGTTGATCTATACAATCAGATGTCAGATTTCGCTAAGGCTGTAAAGAAGGGTGACGAGGAAAAACTTGAAAGTATGCATGTTGATAATGATCTTAAGAATCAAATTGATAAATGCATAATAGATTACATTTGCTATCTTAAGATTGCAGCAGATAGATACGAGTCATATGCAGCTAATCGTTTAGGTTTATTTTATATTACAGGTGAGATAAAGGGTTCTAATGGCACAGCCGCTCTTAAGGGTTATATTGATCCTTCTCTTGCTAAGGAATATTTTGAGAAGGCTACAGTTTATCCTGATGAGAATTCAGCCTGGGGTTATCTTAATCTTATGAAATATTTTCCTAAGACATACGAGAAAGATATTGATCTTATGAATGAACATATGGATTATATTAAAGCACTTAATCCAGCAGTTTATAGTATAGCAATGGACCTTTAATAAAGCTTTGTATCCATTAATTTTTTTGTGCTATAATGAGGTTTGGTTTTAAATAACAATAAAAACATTTTATGGAGAGGGAAAATGTTTAAGAAGTTGGTTTATTTAAGAGAACGTGGAATATCTCTCAGGCATCTTAATATTGCTATGTTTGCTATTGCAATTATTATATCTGCGATTTTGTTTTATGAAATGCATGAGACGTCTACGATATATAAACGAACTCATAAAGTAACTCAGACTCAGATTGTACTTGAGGAGAGTGCAGAAGATGTTCGTGTTGCATCTGATTATCTTTCAGAACAGATGCGTAGGTTTGTTATTACTGGTGACAGAGAGTATCTGGATAATTATTTTACTGAAGCTTTTGTTACAAAGAGAAGAGAAAAAGCTCTTGGTACTATGGAAAAGCATCAGGAAAATAGAGATGCTATCAATAACATAAGAAATGCAACTGAGGGTTCTAATGAGCTGATGGATACGGAATACTACGCAGCGCGCCTTACAGTTGAGGCGTATGGATATGATGTAGCTGAGTATCCGGAAGAAATACAGGACGTGACAATTACAGAAAGCGATCAAAAGCTTTCTAGCGAAGAGATGAAAAACTATGCTGTCCAGCTTCTCTTTAATGATGCATATTCCAAAAAGAAGGACCAGATAATGTCCAATATGGATAGCTGTATTGACGAACTCAAAAATGAGCTTAAGGAAGAACAGAATATTGCATCTGAACAAATGAGTCATCAGGTTTTCGTTGAACATACACTTACGGTTGTTCTTATTGCAATTATGCTTGGTATTGTAATTATGACATCAAGACTCATAATTGCGCCAATTATAAATGCAATCTTCCTTATCCGTGATGAGAGAGATATCCCTATTGAAGGAGCTTACGAGGTAAGGTTCCTGGCAAAGACTTATAATCTGATGTTTAATAATCATCAGCAAAGCAGAGAAAAACTTACATACGAAGCAACTCATGATAAATTGACAGGTCTTTATAATAGAAGAGGTTATGATTTCCTTATAAAGAATGTAGATATGGAAACCTCAACCCTTATCATAATTGACCTTGATAATTTCAAGAACGTAAATGATTCATATGGTCATGATATTGGAGATAAGGTTCTTGCAAAAGCTGCAGATATCATTTTAAATAGCTTCCGTAATGCAGATTATGTTTGCAGAATCGGTGGAGATGAGTTTGCAGTAATAATGGTTCATTCTGATTTCGAACTTGCAGAGCTGATCCGTAAGAAATATGAAATTATGAATGAGAAGATGAAAGATGATGAAGATGGCCTTCCACCACTTTCATTTAGTGTCGGCGTTGCATTTGGCGAGGTTGGCAGAGATATCAATACTGTATTTAAGGGTGCTGATGAGGCCCTGTACAGAGCAAAAGAAGGTGGACGCAGTAATATCTGCTTCCATGATATGTAAAATAGAATCTATTTATCCCGTGGTGAAAGCCACGGGATTTTTCATTTTTTCGGATGAGGACGCATTTTACAAAATCGCAACATATGTAAAATTTACCGCAACATTTGAAAAGTATTTACAAAATGCCTATGTTACTATTAACGAGTAGGTTAATGCGATAGATCGTGAAGGTTAAAGTATTTATATAGAAATTGAATGGAGAAACAGTAATGAATAAAGAGTTCAAGGATACAGCAAAGAAACTAGTTGATTCTATGACATTAGAGGAAGCTGCTTCTCAGATCAAGTATGATAGTCCAGCTATTGATAGACTAGGTATTCCAGCATATAACTGGTGGAACGAGGGTCTTCATGGACTTGCAAGAGCAGGTACTGCTACTGTATTCCCACAAGCTATTGCTCTCGCAGCAATGTTTGATAAGGATATGCTTGAGAAGATAGGCGATGTTATCGCAACTGAGGCAAGAGCCAAATATAATGAATCTAAGAAGCTTGGCGATAGAGACTTATACAAGGGTATTACAATGTGGTCCCCAAATGTAAATCTTTTCCGTGATGCCAGATGGGGTAGAGGACAGGAAACTTATGGTGAAGATCCTTACCTTACAGCAAGACTGGGAGTTGCATTTATCAGAGGACTTCAGGGAAGTGGAAAATACCTTAAGGTTTCAGCGTGTGCCAAGCATTTTGCTGTGCATTCAGGACCTGAGGCACTGCGTCATGGCTTTGATGCTAAAGTTTCAAAGAAGGACTTGGAAGAGACATATCTTCCTGCTTTTTATGCAGCTGTAAAGAATGCAGATGTATCTGGTGTTATGGGTGCTTATAACAGAGTAAACGGCGAGGCAGCTTGCGCAAGTCAGGAACTTGTTGTTAAGACACTTCGTAAAGATTGGGAGTTTGACGGCTATTTCGTTTCCGATTTCTTAGCACTTATGGACTTCCACGAAAATCATCATGTAACTAAGGATGTTTTCGAAACATGTGCCATGGCTCTTAAAGCTACATGCGATGTAAATGCAGGATTTGCTTACAGAAGCATGATGGAAGCTTATGAAAAGGGAATGGTTACAGAAGAAGAAATTAGAAATGCGGCCATCAGTGCTTATACGATCAGAGCAGCGCTTGGCATGTTTGCTGATGATTGTGAGTACGACGAGATTGGTCTGGATGCCATCGATACAGATGAGTCAGCAGAGCTTTCTTATCAGGCAAGCGTTAATTCAACAGTTCTTCTTAAGAATGATGGAATACTTCCTCTTAATAAAGATGATATTAAGAGTGTAGCAGTTATTGGTCCTACAGCTAATTCAATTGTAGTCCTTGAAGGAAACTACAATGGAACATCTTCCAGATATGTGACAAACATTGAAGGAATCAGAAATGCTGTAAATCCTGGAACAAGAGTTCTATACTCAGAAGGCTCACATCTCTTTGCTGACAAGGTTCAGAATCTTGCGTTTGATGATGACAGACTCAGCGAAGCAGAGATGGTAGCAAAAGCTGCAGATGTAGTTATCTTATATGTTGGTCTTGATTCAACAATCGAAGGCGAGCAGGGAGATACAGGAAATGCATTCGCAGGCGGAGATAAAACATCTCTCTTCCTTCTTGAGCCACAGAGAAGACTGGTTGAAAGAGTTGTTTCAACTGGTAAGCCAGTAATTCTTGTTTGCAATACAGGTAGTGCTATGGACCTTTCATATGAAGACGAGAAGTGCAATGCCATCATTCAGAGCTGGTACAGTGGACAGGCTGGTGGACAGGCGGTTGCAGATATAATCTTCGGTGATGCAGTTCCTAGTGGAAAGCTTCCTGTAACATTCTATAAGGACGGCACACAGCCACCTATGGAAGATTACAGTATGAAGGGCAGAACTTATAGATATTATGAGGATACACCTCTTTATCCATTTGGATATGGTCTTTCATACAGCAGTTTCGAATATAGTGATCTGAAACTGGATGAGAATGGAGCAACAGTTACTGTAACAAATACTGGAAGTGTTAAAGCGGATGAAGTTGCAGAGCTTTATATCGATAAGATGCCAGAGGACAAGAAGTCGAACGGTCTTAATGGCGATGTTTCACAGCTTGATCCTGCTAATCAGCCTAAGTACAGTCTTGCAGGTTTTGAGAGAGTAAGCCTTGCACCTGGAGAATCAAAAGAGGTTGAATTCAGCTTCGATGAGAGGACATTTGACACTGTCCTTGAAGACGGTAGCAGAGTAAAGCTTAAGGGTACTTATAAGATATTTGTTGGTGGTCAGCAGCCTGATGAAAGAAGTACAGCACTTACAGGAAAGAAGTGTTTAGAGGGGAAAATCACAATCTAGTAAAATATCGAAAATAGTTCCTAAAATAATGTAAATCAATTTTTGAAAAAAATAATATAATGTATTTGTCATAAAGGGACAAATATATGAAAGTGGAGGATAAATAATAATGAAGTTCTTTATTGATACTGCAAATGTTGATGACATAAGAAAAGCTAATGACATGGGCGTTATCTGTGGTGTTACTACAAACCCATCACTCATTGCTAAAGAAGGAAGAGATTTCAATGAAGTCATCAAGGAAATCACATCTATCGTTGATGGTCCTATCAGTGGCGAGGTTAAAGCTACTACAGTGGACGCTGAAGGAATGATAGCTGAGGGTCGTGAGATTGCTGCTATACATCCAAACATGATAGTAAAGATTCCTATGACTATTGAAGGTCTTAAGGCTGTTAAGGTTCTTTCAGCTGAAGGAATCAAAACAAATGTAACACTTATCTTTTCTGCGAATCAGGCACTCCTTGCTGCCAGAGCAGGAGCTACTTATGTGTCACCATTCCTTGGAAGACTTGATGATATAAGTTCACCTGGTATTGAACTCATAGAGGATATAGTTGAGATCTTCGGAAACTACGACATAGATACAGAGATTATCGCAGCAAGTATCAGAAATACAGTTCACGTTACTGAGTGTGCACTTGCTGGTGCTGATATAGCAACTGTACCTTATGCTGTAATAGAGCAGATGACCAAGCATCCTCTGACAGATCAGGGTATAGTAAAGTTCCAGGAGGATTATCGTAAGGTTTTCGGTGAGTAAAAAATGTGATAAAATGTGACTGGACATTTTTTGTCACATTATTATGAAAAGGAATGAAGAAAATGAACCAAGAAACGAAACTCGAACTAGAAACTCAGGCAAGAGAAATAAGGAAGGGTATCGTGACAGCTGTTCATAGTGCAAAGTCTGGACATCCAGGTGGATCACTTTCAGCTGCAGATATCATGACCTATTTATATTTCAAAGAGATGAATATTGATCCTGCGAATCCAAAGGATCCGAATAGAGACAGATTCGTTCTGTCCAAAGGGCATATTGCTCCAGCGCTTTATTCAACTCTTTCACACAGAGGTTATTTCCCAACCTCTGATTTGACAACCCTCCGTCATACAGGTTCTTACTTACAGGGACATCCGGATATGAAGCACATTCCGGGCGTGGACATGTCATCCGGTTCCCTGGGGCAGGGCCTTTCAGCAGCTGTAGGTATGGCACTTGCAGCAAAGCTCGATGGCAAAGACTACAGAGTATTTGCTATGTGTGGCGATGGTGAAATTGAAGAAGGTCAGATCTGGGAAGCAGCAATGTTTGCTGGCTTCAAAAAATTAGACAATCTTACTGTTATCGTTGATAACAATAATCTTCAGATTGATGGTTCTATTGATGAGGTATGCTCACCTTATCCAATCCCAGAGAAGTTTGAAGCTTTTGGTTTCAATGTAATCAGTATAGATGGTCATGACTTCGATGCTATAGAAGATGCATTTGCTAAGGCAAAGGCGACAACAGGAAAGCCTACCGCTATAATTGCTAAAACAGTTAAAGGTAAAGGCGTTTCATTTATGGAGAATCAGTGCGGATGGCATGGCAAGGCTCCAAACGATGAGGAGTTTGAAACAGCTCTTAAAGATTTGGAGGTGAATGCATAATGTCAGATGTAGTAAAAATCGCAACAAGAGATAGTTATGGAAATGCTCTCGTAGAGCTTGGAAAAGAGAAGGATAATGTAGTAGTTCTTGATGCAGATCTTGCAGCAGCAACTAAGACAGCAACTTTCAAGAAAGCTTTCCCTGAGAGACATATTGATTGTGGTATTGCAGAGGCAAATATGATCGGCATCGCTGCCGGCCTTTCAACATGTGGCAAGGTTCCATTTGCAAGTACATTTGCAATGTTTGCTGCTGGACGTGCTTTCGAGCAGGTTAGAAACTCAGTTGGATACCCACATCTTAATGTAAAGATTGGTGCAACACATGCCGGTATATCTGTTGGTGAAGATGGTGCTTCACATCAGTGTAATGAGGATATAGCTCTTATGAGAACTATTCCTGGAATGACAATCATCAATCCTTCAGATGATATTGAAGCTAAGGCTGCAGTTAAGGCTGCATATGAGATTGATGGACCAGTTTATATGAGGTTCGGACGTCTTGCAGTTCCTGTAATAAATGACAATGCTGATTACAAGTTTGAGGTTGGTAAGGGAGTTCTTCTTAAGGACGGAACTGATATTACAATCCTCGCTACAGGACTTGAAGTTGGTGAGTCACTTAAGGCAGCTGAAAGCCTGGAGGCTGATGGTATTAGTGTAAGAGTGATCAACATTCATACTATCAAGCCAATCGATAAAGATATTGTAGTTAAGGCTGCAAAAGAAACTAAGAAGATTTTCACAGTTGAAGAGCATTCAATCATTGGTGGTCTGGGAAGTGCAGTAGCAGAAGTGCTTGCAGAAGAAAATCCAGCCCCACTTTTCAGAATCGGTGTCAGAGATACATTTGGTGAGTCTGGTCCAGCAGTTGAATTGCTTCATAAGTATAAGCTGGATGCTGAAGGTATCTACGAGCAGATAAAAAATAATATGTAATAATATATTGGGAGGTTACAAATCATGAAAAATTTACCTGAAGTTAAATTAGGTATTGTAGCAGTTAGTAGAGATTGTTTTCCAATGAGTCTTTCTGAGAGAAGAAGAGAGGCTGTAGTTGCTTCCTATAAAGCTAAGTATGGTGATATTTATGAAAGCAAGGTAACAGTAGAAAACGAAGTTGATATGAGAAAAGCTCTTGCTGACGTTCAGGCAGCAGGCGTTAATGCACTTGTAGTATATCTTGGAAACTTTGGTCCAGAGTCAAGTGAAATCCTTCTTGTTAAGGAATTCGAAGGACCAGCAGCAGTTATCGCTGCAGCAGAGGAGTCTGGTGACAGCCTTCTTGATGACAGAGGAGATGCTTACTGTGGTATGCTGAATGCAAGCTACAACCTTAAGCTTCGTAACGTTCGTGCTTACATTCCTGAGGTCCCAGTTGGTGACGCTGATGAGTGTGCAGACATGATCAACGATTTCAAATCTGTTGCAAGAGTAAGAATTGCACTTAGCGATCTTAAGATTATAAGCTTTGGTCCAAGACCTCAGGACTTCCTTGCATGTAATGCTCCAATCAAGCAGCTCTATAATCTCGGTGTTGAGATTGAAGAGAACTCAGAGCTTGATCTTTTCGAAGCATTCAATAAGCATGAAGGCGATGAAAGAATTCCTTCAGTTGTTGAAGATATGGCCAATGAACTTGGCGCTGGAAATAAGAAACCTGAAATCCTTTCAAGACTTGCTCAGTATGAGCTTACACTTCGTGATTGGATTGAGGCTCATAAGGGAAGCAGAAGCAATGTTATCATCGCTGGTAAGTGCTGGCCTGCATTCCAGACACAGTTCAAGTGTGTTCCTTGCTACGTAAACAGCCGTCTTGCTAAGGATGGAATTCCTGTTTCTTGTGAGGTTGATATTTACGGAGCTCTTTCAGAGTATATTGGAGAGCTTGTAAGTGAAGATACAGTTACACTTCTTGATATCAACAATACAGTTCCAAAGGATATGTACAATGAAGAAATCAAGGGCAAGTTCAGCTATGATTACAAGCTTACAGATACATTCATGGGCTTCCATTGTGGAAATACAGCTACTGACAAGCTTGCATTCTGCGAGATGAAGAACCAGAAGATTATGGCTCGTACACTTCCAGAAGAGGTTACTAACGGAACACTTGAAGGAGATCTTATTCCTGGTGATGCTACAATCTTCAGACTTCAGAGTACATCTGATGGAAAGCTTCGTGCTTACGTTGCAGAGGGAGAAATCCTTCCAGTAAGAACAAGATCTTTCGGTGCTATCGGTATCTTTGCTATTCCTGAGATGGGACGTTTCTATCGTCACGTACTCGTTCAGAAGAACTATCCACATCATGCAGCTATCACATTCCATCACAATGGAAAGCTTCTCTATGATGTATTCAAGTTCCTCGGAGTAAGGTTTGATGAGATTGATTACAACCATCCAGCAGGAGTTAGATATAAATCAGAGAACCCTTTCGCTTAGAGCGATAAATATAAATAGATAGTGTATATGTTTTATTAAAGGGGACGAGGGCAGGAGTAGTGAGCCTGCCCTCTTGTCACATTGCCGAATATTTTTCGGTCGTGTGACAAGAGTAAAACTCGGGATTTTTGTAGGAGGTTAAAAATGTTTATAGGTATTGATTTAGGTACATCGGCAGTTAAGCTTCTTTCTATGGATAATGATGGAAAGATACTTCGTACAGTTTCAGTTGAATATCCTATCAGCTTCCCAAAGAGTGGATGGTCTGAGCAGAATCCAGAAGACTGGTACAAGGGAACACTTGAAGGAATTGGAAAACTTCTTGACGGAACAGATAAGGTTGTAGATGGTATTGGCGTTGGCGGACAGATGCATGGTCTTGTAATTCTTGACGAGGCAGATAATGTTATCAGACCTGCTATCCTTTGGAATGATGGACGTACAACAGAAGAGACAGATTATCTTAACAATGTTATTGGAAAAGATAAGCTTTCTGAGTATACAGGAAATATTGCATTTGCAGGATTTACTGCACCAAAGGTTCTCTGGGTTAAGAATAATGAGCCAGATAACTTTGCTAAGATTAAGAAAGTAATGCTTCCAAAGGATTATATCGTTTATAAGCTTACAGGTGCTTATGTATCTGATTATTCAGATGCATCTGGTATGCTCCTTATGGATGTTAAAAATAAGAAGTGGTCTCAGGAAATGCTTGAGATTTGTGGTATTTCACATGTTGATATGCCAGAGCTTCATGAAAGTTATGACGTAGTTGGAGAGATTAAGCCTGAGGTTGCTTCTGAGTTAGGAATAACAGGAACACTTAAGGTTGTTGCAGGTGCGGGAGATAATGCAGCAGCAGCTGTCGGAACTGGAACAGTTGGTGCAGGGGGATGCAATCTGTCACTTGGTACATCTGGAACACTCTTCATTTCAAATGATAAGTTCTCAGTTGATGACAAAAATTCACTTCACTCATTTGCTCATGCAGATGGTGGCTTCCACTTAATGGGATGTATGCTTTCTGCAGCATCATGTAATAAGTGGTGGATGGATGAGATTCTGAGAGATAAAGACTATGCTGGTAACCAGGCAGGTATAGATAAGTTAGGAGAGAATAGTGTATTCTTCCTTCCATATCTGATGGGTGAAAGATCACCACATAATGATCCACTTGTAAGAGCTGGATTCCTGGGAATGAGCATGGATACAACAAGAGAGGACATGGTTCAGGCAGTACTTGAGGGTGTTGCATTTGGACTTAGAGATTCCCTTGAAGTTGCAAGAAGTCTTGGAATCAAGATTGAAGTTTCTAACATCTGCGGCGGTGGTGCAAAGAGCCCACTTTGGAGAAAGATAATCGCTAATGTTATGAACATTCGCCTTGAGATTCAGGAAAATGACGAAGGACCTGCACTAGGTGGTGCAATCCTTGCAGCAGTTGGATGTGGTAGATATTCAGATGTCATCTCAGCTGCAAAGAGTCTGGTTAAGGTTGTTGAGACTGTTGAACCAGACGCTGAGCTGGTAGCTAAGTACGAGGAAAAGTACAACCAGTTCAAGAAACTCTATCCTATAGTTAAGGGACTGTATCAATAGAGTGGGGTTAAAAGTAGGAGGTTAAAAGAATGAAAGAGGTGTTTGGAAGAACTAAACAGGGTGATGTAGTAACTTCATATACTATTACGAACAAAACTGGAATGTCAGCTACCATAATTGATTATGGAGCAACAGTTGTAAAGCTTCTTATTCCTGACAGACATGGAAGTCTAAGAGATGTTCAGCTGGGTTATGACGATGTTCAGTCTTATGAAGAGGGCACAACATTTTTCGGAACTATCATTGGTAGAAACGCTAACAGAATCTGTGGGGGACAGGTTACAATAGATGGCGTTAAATACCAGATGGATCAGAATGATAACGAGAATAATCTTCATAGTGGATTAAACGGAATAGACAAGAAAATGTGGACAGTTTTGGCATTGAGTGATTCTTCAGTTTCATTCATCTGCAAATCAGATGATATGGAGCAGAAGCTTCCAGGAGATTTAACAATAACTGTCACATACAGTATTTCAAATGATAATGAGTTTAAGATTGCATATGATGCAGTTCCAGAAAAGAAAACTATAATAAATCTGACAAGCCATATGTATTTTAATCTTGATGGTCATTACAAGGGAAGTATTGAAGATCATACACTTACTATTGATGCTGATTACTACAATACAGTTATTGATTCAAAGGCTATACCTACTGAGGATAAAGAGCCTGTTGCTGGAACAGTTTTCGATTTCAGAAAACCAAAGAAGGTTGGACAGGATATCAATAAATCAGATATTCAGCTTGAATATGTAGGCGGCTATGATCATAACTATGTGATAAAGGGTGGAACAGGAAATATCAGACATTTTGCTACTGTTTATTCAGAAGAAAGCGGAATATGCATGGACCTCTTCTCAGATCAGACAGGAACTCAGTTCTACTCAGGTAACTTTATAGGCGAGCAGAAGGGTAAGGGTAATTTTGATTATCACAATAGATCAGGACTTTGTCTTGAACCTCAGTATATTCCAAATGCTATGAACTTTATTCCTGAGGGGGATATTGATTGTCCGATATTTGATGCGAATGAACATTATCATTCGGAGAGTATTTACAAATTTTCAATAAAATAGGGTGAGATTATATAAATTGTAAAAACAGTTGCGAGATTTGGGTCTTGCAACTGTTTTTTTGTACATATTTACCTAAAAAAGCAAGAATTGTTAAATTTATCGCAATTTATGATAAGCATATTTGTACAACATTTACTATAATAAATTCAGTCAGTGGATGTGGGTGTCCCCTGCATCCAATGTGTGCACATAGTGAGGACGTTTTTTCAAAGTATTAAGGAGGATTTCAAAAATGAGAAAAATGAAACGTGTTGCTGCTGTAGCACTTAGTGCTTGTATGGTAGCATCAATGGTTACTGGATGTGGAAAGAGCGATTCAGGCTCTACAGAAGCTGCAGACGACACAGCTACAACAGAGGCAGCTGATGCTTCTGGCAGCGATAGCAGCAGTGATGATTCCGCATCAGGTGGTGAGGGCGAAGTTATTAATGTATGGTCATTCACAGACGAGGTTCCTAACATGATCGATAAGTTCAAGGAAACTCATCCAGATTTCAAGTATGACATCAATACAACAATTATCGCTACAACAGAAGGTGCTTATCAGCCAGCACTTGACCAGGCTCTTGCAGCTGGTGGCGCTGATGCTCCTGATATGTACTGTGCAGAGGCAGCTTTCGTTCTTAAGTATACACAGGGCGATATGTCTTCATACGCTTGCCCATATGATGATCTTGGTATCGATACACAGAACGAGATCGACGAGGCAAAGATTGCTCAGTATACAGTTGATATCGGAACTAATCCAGATGGTAAGGTTGTAGGTCTTGGTTACCAGGCAACAGGTGGTGCGTTCATTTACAGACGTTCAATTGCTAAGGATGCTTTTGGAACAGATGATCCAGCAGAGATCGCTGATATCATCGGTGCAGGTACACAGAACTGGGATAAGTTCTGGGATGCAGCTGAAACTCTTAAGGGTAAGGGTTATGGTATCGTTTCTGGTGATGGAGATATCTGGCACGCAGTTGAGAACAGCTCAGATCAGGGTTGGATAGTTGATGGAAAGCTCAACATCGATCCTAAGAGAGAAGAGTTCCTCGACATTTCTAAGAAGCTTAAAGACAATGATTATCATAATGATACACAGGATTGGCAGGATGCTTGGTTCGCTGATATGAGCGGAACAGGTGAAAAGCAGATCTTTGGTTTCTTCGGACCAGCTTGGCTGATCAACTATACACTCGGTGATAACTGTGGTGGTACAAAAGTAGGCGAAGGCACATATGGTGACTGGGCAGTTTGTGCTCCTCCAGTTGGATTCTTCTGGGGTGGAACATGGGTACTGGCTAACAAGGATTCTGAGAAGAAGGAAGCTGTTGGACAGATTATCGATTGGATCACACTTAATTGTACAGAAGATGGTCTTCAGTATATGTGGGCTAACGGAACTATGAATGGTGACGGCGGAACAAAGGACGTTGTTGCATCTGAGACAGTTATGAATATGTCAGATGGTACACTTGACTTCCTCGGTGGCCAGAATATGTTCGAAGTATTTGGTGAGGCTAATAGCTATGCAAATGGTAAGAACCTTACACAGTACGATGAGACAATCAACCAGTATTGGAGAGATCAGGTTCGTCAGTATTCAAACGGCGAGAAGGATCGTGATACAGCAATCGCTGACTTCAAGCAGCAGGTAGCTGATAACCTTGCAGTAGAGGTTGAGTAATCAATAGTTTACAACAGTAAATTAGATTAAAGTATATGGGATGATGAACCCCAGGGTTCATCGTCCCATAATAATAAAAAGATTAGTTATGATTCTATTAATTTGGAGGTCAATATGAAAAAGAAGAAAACCGGCGAGGTAAGATATGCCAAATATGGTTATATTTTCAGTCTTCCTTTCGTAATTGCCTTCCTTATATTTCAACTATATCCTGTTTTATATACGGCCTTCATTGGTTTCACAAATCTGAAGGGCGTTGTCACTCCAGAAGTGCATATTTTGGATAATCCTTTTGAAAATTTCCAGCAGGTTTTAACAAGTGGATCTTTTAAAACAGCTCTTGGAAATACGTTTTTTATCTGGATATGTAACTTTATTCCACAGCTGGGATTAGCACTTTTGCTTACAGCTTGGTTCACGGATAGAAGATGGAAGATAAAGGGGCAAGGAATATATAAAGTTTTAATCTATATGCCGAACATTATTACAGCGGCAACTATAGCTATTCTTTTCAAGGCATTCTTTGATTATCCTACAAGCCCAGTAAATGATATTTTAGTAAGTGTTGGTATTCTGGAAAAGGCCAACAACTTCCTGATCAATAAGGGCGTAGCAAGAGGAATAGTTGCATTCATTCAGTTCTGGATGTGGTATGGATATACAATGCTGATACTCATTTCTGGAGTATTAGGTATTAACCCTGAAATATTCGATGCAGCCGAAGTAGACGGTGCAAGTCGTAGTCAGGTATTTTTCCAGATAACTCTTCCAAACATCAAGACTATCATGTTGTTCACACTCGTAACATCACTTATCGGTGGTCTTAACATGTTTGATATACCTAAGTTATTCTTACTTGGTGGTCCTGATAATGCAACACTTACAACAAGTGTTTACATTTACAATCAGGCATTCAGTGGAAGTTATCTGTATAACAGAGCAGCTGCTGCAAGTATGATCATGTTTGTAATCATTATGTTCTTCTCATCAATCCTGTTCTTCTTACTTAGAGAAAAGGACGCTGATGGTTACGGAACTGATTTCAAGAAAATTAAAAAGCAACAGAAAGCAGCAAAAAAAGCGGCTAGAAAGGGAGGTGTAGCGTAATGGCAAGTACTCCAAAATCGATGTCATATGCTGACGTCCCAGTTAAAAACAGACCAAAGAGTTACGCAGGACAGAAGACAGGTATTCATATTGTCTGTGTATTCTTAAGTCTCTTAAGTATATTACCTTTCTGGGTAATGATAGTGAACTCAACCAGATCAACACCTGAGATACAGCAGCATGCTTTATCTCTGATACCGTCAGTACATATGGTAAAGAATTTTCAAATTCTGACTGGTAAATCGTTCAATCCTCTTGTTGGTCTTATGAATTCCATGATTATATCTGTAGGTGTAACCCTCCTTACAGTTTACTTCTCATCACTTACTGCTTATGCGTTAGTAGCATATGATTGGAAGTTAAGAAATGCATTCTTCAAGTTCATTGTTGGTGTCATGATGATACCTGCACAGTGTACAATGATAGGTTTCTATCAGATGGTTTACAAGATCGGAATGACAAACCATCTTTCAATGCTGATACTTCCTGCAATTGCTGCTCCATCAACAGTATTCTTTATGAGGCAGTATCTGTACCCTACATTATCAATGGATATCGTTCAAGCAGCTAGAATAGATGGTGCAGGAGAATTCCGTATATTCAATACGATCGTTCTTCCTATTATGAAACCAGCGTTAGCTACACAGGCTATCTTCTGTTTCGTTAGTAGTTGGAACAACCTGTTTACACCACTTGTACTGCTTACTGACAGCAAGAAATATACAATGCCTATCATGGTTTCTCTTCTTAGAGGAGATATTTATAAAACAGAGTATGGTTCAATTTACATGGGCTTAACTCTTACAGTTGTACCATTGATCATTGTATACTTATTACTTTCGAAATATATCATCGCTGGTGTCGCACTTGGCGGTGTTAAGAGTTAAAGATGCGACGATGTTTGGTCGCGGTTAGTGAAGGTTAAAGGAAAAGGCTACTCGAAGGAATTCGAGTAGCCTTTTTCATTGTATTTAATATTAATTACTGTGTAATACTGGGTTTTCTTTAGTAGTAGCTCTAAGCTTCTTATACTCACTTGGAGAATAAGTGGTGTACTTTTTAAACGCCCGGCAGAATGATGGAAGAGTGTTAAAACCGCTTTGAAAAGCTATGTCAGTTATAGGAGTTTCTGTCATAAGCAGTTCCTCTGCAATATGGATTCTTTTAAGCGTCAGATAATCATGGAAGGTATATCCGGTCTGCAGTTTAAATAGTCTAAGAAAATGATACTTAGAAAAACCTGTATACTCTGCAGCCTGTTCTGTAGATATATCCTCTGCATAGTTTATATCGACATATCTTAGAAGTGCATTGATACGACTGATAGACTGGGACAGGTTAGTTGTCTCAGTTTTAACGGCATTTTCAGTATGCTTTGCAAGCTCTGCAAACACCTGATACATCTTGATGTATACAGTTGTCTCCCAGAAGTTGGCATTTGTGAAATACACTGAATTCATTTCCATAAACAGTTTATATACATTCTCATAGATATCCGGGCATGTCTCGCTATTACATAGAAATGTATCGAAGAGTAGAGGCTCTATGGTTTTATAATCATGTGAATTATAAAACTGATTCATCTCCAATAGATAGATGAAACGAACGCCGTAATGATCATTCACATATTCATGAAGTGTGTTTGGAGGAATTATCAGTATATCTCCTTCCTTTAGAATATGCGTTGTGTTGTTAGCATGTATTTCATAAGTGTTTTGCACGCAGATGCAGATTTCGAAAGCATCATGTGAATGAAGAGCGTAGCCTTCGGATTGATTGTTGTACCATATGCGTACATGTGAAGTTGAATTGTAGGTGACAAGTTCCTTGCTGTTCCTGACGATTCGACCATTAAACTCATCATCAGGCTGTTGATACTTTACAGGAACTTCTCGTGTTTCAAGATCAGCCATAAGTAAACCCCTTTGTTTTATATTTCCCTATTCTCCGGCTGGTTCTGACTCGAGTTTCTCGTAGAAACCGAGCAGGAACATTGAGCATATATATGCAAAGATTGCAGTTAGTATCAGTCCCCACAGATACCATGTATATACTCTTACTTTTAGATTTATATAGTATAGCACAAATGGTAGTGCCCATATAAAAAACATTTTAAACCAGGTTCCTGGATATGTGAATGCAAGCACCAGAGAATTGAAGATAATTCTTCCTGTTGTATTCTCATATCTTGCCAGTATAGGAAACTGGAGTGGGAAAGCAAGTGCAAATAAAAAGAAACCGGCTCCCACAAGGATGAAAAGAACTTTTGAGATCTGGTCATCGTGACCAAGTACATAGCCGTATTCAAAAACCATTATTGCAATGTAGAGAAGGTCTATCAGCCAGATGGCTATTCCCTGTTTCAAATTTGCTTTCCAGGCTTTAAAGTATTCTTTGGTTATTGCGCCTTCTTCGTTTTTAACCATTTTGTTGGTCACAGTATATAGGGCGGTGAATGAAGCACCTATAGTTACTATCGGAAGGCACGTAACAGTAAAGTATATATTTAGAACAAAGAGGTCGCCCAGCTTGTTGAAAAGAAGCATAAAACGTTCGACTGCGGTCAGCTCTTTTTCCTGTTCTTCCTCTTCATCATCTATTTTATTCTTAATTTCTTCTTCTGACATTTTTTTATCCTAACGTTATTTATTGAACTACAACATTATACTTTATAAAAACTATTTTTTCAATTCGGTGTAGGCCTCGCTAACTTAACACATAATAAAAATAGACAAAAAATAGGACATTTTTCTTAAAATGTATTGTTGCGTTAAAGTATGAAAATTAGTATAATATTGCACGTGTGGTTTTATGATATCAGAGATATATAAAATCCTGATAAAAGTAAGAAACAAAAAGGAGAAATGCAGTGATTGAAGATGCTATGAAAGCAGTAGAAGCTGCAGAAAAAAATGCGGCTGAAAAAGTACAGGCTGCAAAGGCAGAAGCTGATAAAATTAGGAAGAATTCCGAAGTTGAATCAGAACAGCTTATCAAGGATGCTGAGCTGAAGGCTAAGGAAGAGGCAATGTCTAAGATGGATGCTTCTGAAACTGAAAGAGATGTTGCTGTTGAGAAGGCTAAGGAGTCTGCTCGAGTAAAGGCAGATGCTCTTAAACAGACAGCTGCTGGAAATGAAGAAGCAGCAATTGATGCAGTCATTAATAAACTTATATAAAAGATAATAATTCTTAGAAAGGCGGGATAAACTTGGCAATTGTTGAGATGCGAAAGCTCTCTATATACTCTACGAAGAAACACCGTAAGAGTATCCTGGAGTTTTTGCAGGATATAGAAGCCATGGAGATAGACGCCCTCGATTCAGGTGACATTCCATTTGAGAAGATGGATACAGCCGGAGAGAGAATAAGATTTCAGAAGATAGCAGATGAGTTTGATCATGTTATCGAGCTTCTCGGTCAGTATGATACAGAGAAGAGGAAAGCTCTTATTAATCTCGAGAATACTCTTATATCCAGAGATGAATATAAAGAGATAGAGAAGAATCGAAGGAAGTATTATTCTAAAGCGAAGGATGTGCTGGAACTTGAGAAGAAGATCTTTGAGAGTAAGGCTACCATCACTCGTAAAGAGAATAAGATTGCGACTCTGTCACCGTGGAGTAAACTTGATATTCCACTGAATAGTGAGAAAACAAAATGCACTCGTATCTTTATCGGAACATTCCCAGAGAGTCTCACAGAGGAACAGCTATATGCAATAGCTACCAAGGGACTTGAGGAGCCTATTCCAGTAACGGCTGAGATAATTTATAACGAGAATCAGATAACGAATGTCTGTGTTATAGCTACTAACAGAGTTGCGGATCAGGTTGAGGAAAATATGAGAAGCTGTGGTTACAGCAAGCTTCCGTTCTTGTCACACAGAGTTCCAATAAAGGCTATGGAGAAGAGGCAGAATGATATAGTCATTGAAGAGAAAGCCATAGCAGATGCAGAGGAGCAGTTGGCAACATATGTTGAATATATACCTAAGTTCAAAATAGCCGCTGATTATTTCAGAACAAGATCTGAAAAATACAGAGTACTGGGAACTATTCCACAGTCTGACAATGTATTCTTTATTCAGGGCTGGGTTGAAAAGAAACAGGCAGAAGGCATTGCAAAAACTTTGGAAGAAAAGTTTGACGCAGTAGTTGAGATAGAACAGGATGATGAGAACGCTCCTATAAAGCTGAAGAATAATCATTTCTCCGAAAGCTCAGAGGGTGTACTTGAGTCTTATGGACTTCCAACTCATGGAAGAGTAGATCCAACATTTGTTATGTCGATTTTCTATGTTTTCTTCTTTGGAATGATGCTTTCGGATGCAGGATACGGCATTATTATGTCTATAGCCTGTGCGATAGTTCTTAAGAAATTCCCAAGAATGGCCAGCGGCACAAATAAGATGCTGAGACTTTTCTTCTGGTGTGGTTTATCAACTGCATTCTGGGGATTCATGTTTGGTGGTTTCTTCGGAGATGCCATAGACGTTGTGGCACATACATTCTTCGGAGTTCCGGAAACCACAGCAGTGCTGAAACCTTTATGGTTTGCACCACTTGATAATCCAATGAGACTTCTCATATGGTGTATGCTCTTTGGTATCATTCATCTTTATGCCGGACTTGGCATGAAGGGATACGAATATTTGAAGAACAAGGACATTGTTGGTTTCATCTCAGATGTTATAGCATGGTATTTGTTCCTTACAGGACTCATCTTCATGCTTCTACCAACACAGATCTTTGCTTCAATAGCTCAGATGACATTTAACTTCCCAGGCTGGTTCAATACTCTGGCGAAGGTAATGACAATCGTAGGAATGGTAACAATCATTCTTATGTCTGGTAGAGCTAATAAGAACTGGGGACTTAGAATAGCCCTTGGTGCTTATGATATATATGGTGTTACAGGCTGGTTATCAGATGTGCTGTCTTATTCAAGACTTCTTGCTTTGGGACTTGCTACTGGAGTTATCGCAAGCGTTATTAACTCCATGGCAACAATGCAGGGAAATACACCACTTGGTGTGGTAATCTTCATTCTGGTATTTGTGCTTGGACATACACTTAATATAGCAATCAACCTTCTGGGTGCTTACGTACATACAAATCGTTTACAGTACGTTGAGTTCTTTGGAAAATTCTATGACGCGGGCGGTGAACCTTTCCGTCCATTTAAAACAAATAATAAGTATATCGAAATTAAGGAGGATTAATCTTATGTCATTCGGATTTACATTAGCACTTATAGGTGCTGCACTCGCAACAATACTTGCAGGTATAGGTTCTGCATGGGGAGTAGGAAAGGGTGGTCAGGCTGCTGCAGGAGTAGTAAGCGAGGACCCAGCTCAGTTCGCGAAGGTTCTTATCCTTCAGCTTCTTCCTGGTACACAGGGTATCTATGGACTGCTTGTTACATTCATTACACTTTCTAAGATTGGTCTTCTTGGTGGAAGCCCAGCAGACATCTCAACTCAGCAGGGTTGGTGTATACTTGCTGCTTGCCTTCCAATCGCATTAGTTGGTCTTATTTCTGCTTATCATCAGGGTAAAACATCTGTTGCTTCAATCGGTATCGTTGCTAAGAAGCCAGATCAGTTTGGTAAGGCTATGCTTTTCCCTGCAATGGTTGAGACATATGCAATCCTTGCACTTCTTGTTTCAATCCTTGCAATTTCAAATATTAATGTTTAATAAATAAAGGGAGAATAACATGGCGGGAATCGAAAAGATTACAAAAGAGATAGAGCAGAATGCTGAAAAAGAAGCAGCTGAGATCATTTCCGCTGCAGAAAAAGAAGCAGAGCGCACTATTAATAAAGCCAAAGAAGAGTGTGATGCTATCCTTGCCGCTTCTAGTGAAAAAACAAACAGAAAGCTGGCTGAGGAAGATAAGAAAACCCAGTCACAGTGTGAGCAGGCTGAAAAGCTTATTATGCTCGAAACTAAGCAGGGTGTTATTGAGGATATACTCCGCAAGGCTCAGGTTAAACTGATGCTTGCATCTAAAGAGGATTATTTTGCAACACTTCTTAAACTCCTTGAGAAACAGGTTCAGCCTGAGAAGGGTGAGATGATCCTTTGTGAGAAGGATCTCGGCAGACTTCCAGAAGATTTTGCTGCACAGGTAAATGCTATCGCAACAAAGAATGGTGGTATGATCGAACTCTCCAAGGATGTAAGAGATATTGAGGGCGGATTTGTTCTCAAGTATGGAAATATAGAAATCAATTCTTCTTTTGAAGCTTTATTTGAGGAAAATAAAGAGGAACTCGTTGATATTGTTAATGAGATACTTTGGCAGTAGAAAAGGAGACAGATATGAGAGATGCGGATTACATCTACGCTGTTGCTAGTATTCGTGCCAAAGAGAAATCTCTCCTGACAGATGCTGATGTTCAGTCAATGGTAGGTATGAAGAGTGAAGCAGAAGTGCTTACATTTCTAACTGAAAGAGGCTGGGGTGATGGATCGCAGGATGCTGATATGGAAACGGTTCTAGCGGCTGAAGAAGAGAATCAGATGAAGCTCTTAAAGGGGCTCGGTGTTGATTCTGAAATAATAGATGTACTATTTCTTCAGGAATTATATCACAATCTCAAAACAGCCATAAAAGAGGTATGTACTGCAGTTGATGACGGGATGGCATTTTATGATCATGAGAAGTATGGCAAGGATCAGATGCTTACTATCATCAAGGAAAAGCAGTTTGAAAAATTGCCTGAGCATATGCAGGATATCGCAAGGGAAGCTCTGGATTTCATGCTCACCACAAGAGATGGTCAGAGACTTGATATTATTATAGACAGGGCTTGTCTGGATGCAACTGAAAAGGCTGCAGCTACTACAAAGGACAAGTTCCTTGCAGAATATGCTGAGACAAAGGTAGTTATTGCGGATATCAAAATTGCCGTAAGAGCAGCTATTACAAAGAAACCTCTGGCACTAATTGAAGAGGCATTGGCGCCTAATAGAACATTTGACGTTAAGCGCCTGGCACATGCTGCTGCTACCAGCAAAGATGCTGTTTATGAGTTTTTTGAAAGAATAGGATATCGCGAAGTTGTTGAGGCGTTGAAGGAATCCTTCTCCAGCTTTGAGAAATGGTGCGATGATCATATAATGAGCAAACTTATGAGCCAGAAAACAAACATTCAGTCCAGTGGACCGATAGTTGCATTTTTCCTGGCTAAGCAGAATGAGATAAGAACTGCACGTATCATTATGACTGCAAAGGCTAATGGATTCGGTGAAGATATTATCTCGGAAAGGGTAAGGAAAATGTATGGATGAGGAAAATAGAATCGCCGTACTAGGTGACTATGACAGTATCTATGGTTTTGCTTCCCTTGGTCTTAGTACATTTCCAGTGGATAATATTGAAGATGCTTCAAAAACTCTTCGTACACTGGCAACCAGCGGATATGGAATCATTTATATCACAGAAGAGCTTGCAGCGCAGGTTCCTAAAGTGATCGATAAATATAAAGAATCAATGACACCGGCTATCATTCAGATACCGGGCGTCAAGGGAAATACAGGCGACGGAATTAAAGCGGTTCGTCGTTCAGTAGAACAAGCTGTAGGTAGTGATATACTCTTCGGTGAGTAGGAAAGGAGATACACTCCATGGGAGTAGTAGGTAAGATAAAGAAAGTAGCCGGACCTCTGGTTATTGCTACAGGAATGCGCGACGCAGATATGTTCGACGTTGTTCGTGTTAGTAACGAGAGACTTATCGGTGAGATAATCGAGATGCACGGAGATGAGGCATCTATTCAGGTTTATGAGGAGACATCTGGTCTTGGACCTGGTGAGCCTGTTGAGTCAACAGATGTACCTCTTTCTGTAGAACTTGGACCTGGACTTATGGGTTCCATCTATGATGGTATTCAGAGACCTCTGACCAAGATCATGGAAGTAACAGGTGGAAACCTTCTCGAGAGAGGTGTTGAGGTTCCATCACTTGATAGAGAAAAGAAATGGGATTTTGTTGCAACTGCAAAGGTTGGAGACGCAGTAGTTGCTGGAGATATCATCGGAACAGTTGAGGAGACTGAGGTTGTAACTCAGAAGATCATGGTTCCTTATGGTATTGAAGGAACTATCAAGTCAATCCAGAGCGGCTCCTTCACAGTAGAAGAGGTTGTTGCAGTTGTTGAAACAGCTAATGGACCTAAGGAACTGACAATGATGCAGAAATGGCCAGTTCGTAAGGGTCGTCCTTATAAGAAGAAGCTTCCACCACGTCAGCCACTTATTACTGGTCAGCGTGTAGTAGATACATTCTTCCCAATTGCTAAGGGTGGTGTTGCTGCTGTTCCTGGACCATTCGGTTCTGGTAAGACAGTTATCCAGCATCAGCTTGCTAAGTGGGCAGATGCCGAGATCGTTGTTTATATCGGTTGTGGAGAGCGTGGAAATGAGATGACAGACGTTCTGAACGAGTTCCCAGAACTTAAGGATCCTCGTACAGGTGAGTCACTCATGAAGAGAACAATCCTTATTGCGAATACATCAGATATGCCTGTTGCTGCCCGTGAGGCATCTATCTATACAGGTATTACTCTTGCAGAGTACTTTAGAGATATGGGTTATTCAGTAGCCCTTATGGCAGACTCCACATCACGTTGGGCTGAGGCGCTCCGTGAGATGTCAGGACGTCTTGAGGAAATGCCTGGTGAGGAAGGTTATCCTGCTTACCTTGCATCTCGTCTGGCTCAGTTCTATGAAAGAGCTGGTCATGTAATCACTCTTGGTAGTGATGAGAGAGAGGGTGCTCTTTCAGCTATCGGTGCTGTTTCCCCTCCTGGTGGTGATATTTCAGAGCCTGTATCTCAGGCAACACTTCGTATAGTTAAGGTGTTCTGGTCACTGGATGCTCAGCTTGCATATCAGAGACACTTCCCAGCTATTAACTGGCTGAACAGTTACAGCCTTTACCTCGATGAGATGAAGGACTGGTTTGATAAAAATGTTGATGAAGACTGGATGAAGATTCGTCAGGAACTTATGAGTCTGCTTCAGGAAGAGGCATCACTTAACGAGATTGTTAAGATGGTTGGTATGGATGCCCTGTCCCCACAGGATAGACTGAAGATGGAAGCTGCGCGTAGTATACGTGAGGATTTCCTGCACCAGAATTCATTTGACGAAATAGATACTTACACATCCATACAGAAGCAGTTCTATATGCAGAAGCTGGTTTATCAGTTCTACGAGCAGAGCAGCAAGGCCCTGAAAGAAGGAGCTAATATAAATGATATAGTTGCTATGGATGTACGTGAAGAAATCGGACGTTATAAGTATACTGAGGAAGCTAACATAGAACAACAGTATAATAAGGTTCATGAAGATCTGGTTCGTGAAGTATCAAGTCTTATCGGAAAGGAGGAAGACTAATGCCTAAAGAGTATCGTACTATTCAAGAAGTTGCCGGCCCACTTATGCTGGTAAAGAATGTAGAAGATGTTAAGTATGATGAGCTGGGTGAGATAGAGCTTGCTAATGGCGAAAAGCGTCGTTGTAAGGTTCTTGAGATAGATGGCAGCAATGCATTAGTTCAGCTTTTCGATAATGCTACAGGTATCAACCTGGAAAGTAGTAAAGTAAGATTCCTTGGCCGTTCACTGGAGCTTGGTGTTTCAGGCGACATGCTTGGTCGTGTATTTGACGGTCTTGGACGTACTATAGATGGTGGTCCGGAAATTCTTCCAGATGCCCGCATGGATATCAATGGTCTTCCAATGAATCCAGCTGCGAGAGCATATCCATCAGAGTTCATTGAGACAGGTGTTTCTGCTATCGATGGTCTTAATACGCTGGTACGTGGACAGAAGCTGCCTATTTTCTCAGCTTCAGGTCTTCCACATGCTCAGCTGGCTGCACAGATTGCACGTCAGGCAAAGGTTAAGGGTAAGGATGAGGACTTCGCTGTTGTATTTGCCGCTATGGGTATTACATTCGAGGAAGCAAACTTCTTCGAAGAGTCATTCCGTGAGAGCGGTGCTATCGACAGAACAGTTCTGTTTATAAACCTTGCTAATGACCCTGCTGTTGAACGTATTTCTACACCACGTATGGCACTTACTGCAGCTGAATATCTGGCATTTGAAAAGGGTATGCATGTCCTTGTTATCATGACAGATATTACAAACTATGCAGATGCACTCCGTGAGATTTCAGCAGCTCGTAAAGAGGTACCAGGACGTAGAGGTTATCCTGGATATATGTACACTGACCTTGCTACTATGTATGAGAGAGCAGGTCGTCAGCGTGGTAAGAACGGATCTATCACAATGATCCCAATCCTTACTATGCCAGAGGATGATAAGACTCATCCTATTCCTGACCTTACAGGATACATCACAGAGGGACAGATTATCCTTTCCCGTGAGCTTTACAGAAAGGGTATTACACCTCCTATTGATGTTCTTCCATCACTTTCACGTCTTAAGGATAAAGGTATCGGTGAAGGCAAGACCAGAGAAGATCATGCCGCTACTATGAACCAGTTATTCTCTGCATATGCACGTGGTAAAGAGGCTAAGGAGCTGATGGTTATCCTCGGTGAGGCAGCTCTTACAGATATTGACCTTCTGTATGCTAAGTTTGCAGAAGAGTTTGAGAAGAAGTATGTATCTCAGGGTTATCAGGCTGATAGAGATATTCAGGAAACACTTGATATTGGTTGGGAGTTATTACACATCCTGCCACGTTCAGAACTGAAACGTATCAACGATAAATTGCTCGACCAGTACTACCCTAAGAACTAAAGTGGAGAATTAATATGGCAACACAAACAGTCATTCCTACAAGAATGGAGCTCACAAGGCTCAAGAAAAAACTGAATACTGCCGTAAAAGGACACAGACTTCTTAAGGATAAAAGAGATGAGCTGATGCGCGAATTTCTGGACCTTGTAAAGGTTAATATGGAACTTCGTGAGAAGGTTGAGAAGGGCATCGATGCAGCTAACAAGAACTTCGTTCTTGCTAAGGCTGGAATGTCTGAACAAACGCTCCGTACAGCTCTTATGGCTCCTAAGCAGGAAGTTTCACTTGTTCAGGATAAGAAAAATGTAATGAGTGTTGACATTCCTGTATTCGACTTCAAGACCAGAACAGCTGATGAAAATGACATCTACTCTTATGGTTTTGCATTTACTTCTGGAGATCTGGATGGAGCGGTAAGTTCCCTATCAGATGTATTCCCAGATATGCTGAAGCTAGCTGAGGTTGAAAAGTCCTGTCAGCTTATGGCAGCAGAGATTGAAAAGACACGTAGACGTGTTAATGCCCTTGAGCATGTAATTATTCCTGAGACTCAGGAAAGCATTAAGTACATCACTATGAAGCTTGATGAAAACGAGAGAAGTACTCAGGTCAGACTTATGAAAGTTAAGTCAATGATGCTTGAAGAGGCGCATCATTATTCAGAGAAAGAATAGGCAAAATGAGTTGGTGAAAATATGTCACCAACTCATTTTTTTTGTTGATACAAAATGTTATCCGCGTTATAATATATGCAGTGATATGTGTTTCTAATGATATGGTTTTACTAATGGGGGTATGTATTGTGGCAGCACTTATTAAATGTCCAAAATGTGGTTCAACAAGACTTGAACCAGTTAAACAAGCAGGAGGACTTGCAGGTAGAATGGGAGTTATGGTCTATCTGTGTCAGAACTGCGGAAAAGAGTCTAAAATTAAATCAAAGAAGTAACTATTAATGAGCCAACAGTGGTAACTCAGCTGTTGGCTCGATTTGGAAAAAGGAGAATATTTATGGCGTGTTTTATAGTTCCAGCAGCTGAGGCTGTAGTAACAAAGGTAGTTGAGAAGGTAGCGGAGAAAAATGAAAAAACTCAGGAAGGAAGCGAGAAGTTTCATGTTCCATTTAGTAGAAAACTGAGATGGCTCAGTAACATGCTTCTTGGTGGATCTTTCCTTTTATTATTTGAACATATATGGCATGGAGAAGTTCAGCCATTCTTCCCATTCCTTACTGCAATGTCTGATGCAGAGGCAACTCATGAAATGCTTCATGAGATGGCTACTGTTGGTGTAACTATGGCAGTTTTCATTACACTTGTATGGGGTGTAATCTGTGTAGTTACAAGTGTACTTGAAAAGAAGGCTAATGCTGAAGCGGTAGCAGAGCAGTAGTTTTCTCTGGGAAGGGGTATTTATTATGACATTATTAATAACATTATTTGCAGCTGTATTTGTAACCGTTAAATGGTATACACGTAAGGATGATTCAATGCAACTGGGAATTCTTATGTTTATGTTCTGGGGCGCATCTCTGATGTGGATGGTAGATGCTGTTTTTGAGTATATTGAGCTTCGTGCCGAATTCTTCAATCAGTCTCCTCAGGGTATGCTGAACGATGCATTTCTCGGTGCTGCAGTTATAGCTCTTGCGCTGGTTGTCTGGGTTATCAGACTTCTTATAACTGATCCAAAGGGAACAGTGAGAGCGTCACTTAAGAAACAATCTGAATAATGATAAATAATAAGTTAGAAATATTAAAACAGAATATTAGAAATTTTGGTAAGGTTGCAGTTGCATTTTCAGGAGGTGTGGATTCCACATTTCTTTTAAGAGTTTCACATGATGTGCTGGAGGAAAATGTAATTGCAATCAGTTCATATTCGGGACTTTTTCCAAAGAAATGGGTCTTCCTAAACTTTTTGAGAAAAGAGCAGAAATACATTCAGAGTTATGTAAACTAGGTTTTTCGTATGTTACTATGGATATGAAGGGCTATAGAACTGGTTCGATGAATGTAAATATTTAATTTGGTTGTTAAGAGGTATTAAAGCAACTATGGGAAAGAAATTATATATTGAATGTAATACAGGTATCAGTGGGGATATGACTGTTGCATCGCTTCTGGACCTGGGAGCAGATAAAGAAAAATTAATAGCTGTTCTGGATAGTCTGAAACAGAAGGTAGGTGGCTTTGATGTAAAAATCTCTTCTGTTGATGTATCTGCTATCAAGGCATGTGATTTTGATGTTCTTCTGGATGAGGATAATCATGATCATGATATGGATTATCTTTACGGACATACGAACGGTGAAGAACACACCCATGAACATCACCATCATCACCACGAGCATTCACATGACCACCACCATGAGCACGGTCATGTTCACAGATCGCTAAGTGATGTAGTAGATATCATTAATTCAGCTGAGATGACAGAATCTGCACGAGAGCTTGCAATTAAGATTTTCACTATTGTCGCCGAGGCTGAGGCTGCAGTTCACGGAAGAAGTATTGACGAAGTGCACTTCCATGAATTAGGAGCAATAGATTCGATAGTGGATATTATTGCTGCGGCAGTTTGCTATGACGATATAGTTTCAAAGAATGAAATAGATGAAACAATAATCACAAAGCTGGTGGATGGAACTGGCACTGTAAGATGCCAACACGGAGTGTTACCAATCCCAGTTCCTGCAGTTCTAAAGATTGCAGAGCAGACAGGTGTTCCAATTTCTATTGCTAATAGAATGGGAGAGTATGTAACACCAACGGGAGCGGCATTTGCAGCAGCTGTTATGACAAAGAAAAATCTGCCAGATAGTTTTACTATAGCAAAAACAGGACTTGGTGCTGGAAAGAGAAAGCATGAGGTGCCCGGAATTGTCAGATCTATGATAATAGAATGATTATTGTATTATGTAAACCAATAGGTTTTAAGAGGTTTATATGAATTACGAAGAAGTAAAAGATAGTAACGATATGAGTTACGCAAAACTGGATACAGACAGAAAAAGCAGGACAGGATTTCCTGAGGTTGTTTTCTGTGAAGGAAAGCCTGATGAGTATCTTCTTAATATATATAAAACACTTCTAGAAAAGGATGGAAGGGTTTTTGGTACAAGAGCTTCAGAGGAACAGTATGAGCTTATCAAGGCTGAGATTCCTGAGGTTCAGTATGACAAGGTGTCAAGGATACTTAAAGTTATGTCAACCAATTCTTCTGGTGGTTCTGAGACTGATGTCAATGATAAATCGCAGAAGAATACATTTATCGCTGTATGCTCTGGTGGAACCACAGATATTCCTGTGGCTGAAGAAGCAGCCCAGACAGCAGAGTATTTTGGTACTAAGGTTGAAAGAATTTATGATGTTGGTGTGAGCGGGATTCATCGTATCCTGTCACAGCAGGAGAAACTGCGTGAAGCCAGCTGTGTTATAGCAGTTGCTGGTATGGAAGGTGCTCTTGCGAGTGTGGTAGGAGGACTCGTTTCGAATCCTGTTATTGCAGTTCCTACCTCTGTTGGATATGGGGCAAGTTTTGGAGGTATGTCTGCACTTCTTACAATGATCAATTCCTGCGCAAATGGAATTACCGTTGTGAATATAGATAATGGTTATGGGGCCGGATATGTTGCTACACAGATAGACCGTCTGGCAAGAAGTTAAAAGTGAACAAAGAATCTTAAAATAAAAACTGGAGGGTTACTTATGGAGAGATTGTATTTAAATAATGAGTGGAAGTTTTCGGAAGTTTTTTCAGAGGAAATGACTCAACCTGCATTTGATGATAAAAAAATGCAGGATGTTCGTATTCCTCATACGGTGAAAGAACTTCCTTTTCATTATTGCGACGAAAATGATTATCAGATGGTGAGCGGTTACAGAAGAATTATCAAGGCTCCTAAGAAGTGGAGCGGTAAGGCTTTGCTTCTTACATTTGAGGGTATTGCTCATGATGCTGTAGTTTTCGTAAATGGAGCTAAGGTTGCAGAACATCATACGGGCTATACTGCATTCACTGTTGATATTGCAGATTACATTCAGCTTGGGGAAGACAATGTGATTTCAGTTAAGTGCGATAGCCGCGAATCACTTAATGTGCCACCATTTGGTTTTGTTATCGACTATATGACTTATGGTGGAATTTATAGAGATGTTTATCTTGATGTAAAAGAGAAGAATTACATCAAGGATGTTTTCGTTACAACTAAGCTTGCTGAGAAGTATGAGGACGAGGGAAAGCTTAAGGTTAAGTCTTCACAGACGCTTTCCCGGATAGAGCTGAGTGATGCGGGTAGTGACCTTGCCATTAAACAGTCAATCCGTAAGAAGGGTGAAGATGAATTTAGAGAGATTATTTTCCATGAGATTGGTGAGACAGAGAAGATAATCTACGACCTCCCAGCAATGACTGGCGAGGTGGAGCTCTGGGATATTGAGAATCCTGCTCTTTATGAGATTAAGACAGAGCTTATTAAGAAGGCTGACCCTGCGAAGAAAACTGCTAAGGATAAAGTGCTGGATGAGAAGATTATAAGACTTGGTTTCCGCCGTGCACAGTTTAAGGTCAGTGGTTTCTTCCTTAATGGACGTAAGCTTAAGATCAGAGGTCTTAACCGTCATCAAAGTTTCCCTTATGTTGGTTATGCCATGCCACGTTCAATGCAGGAGAATGATGCAAGGATACTTAAAGAGGAGCTTGGACTTAATGCAGTCCGTACCTCTCATTATCCACAGTCACAGTACTTTATTGATAAGTGTGACGAGATAGGACTTCTGGTATTTACAGAGTTTCCTGGCTGGCAGCATATCGGAAATGCAGAGTGGAAAGATCAGGCCGTAAACAATGTTAGAGAAATGGTAACTCAGTATAGAAATCATCCATCTATCATTCTCTGGGGTGTTCGTATAAATGAGTCAGTTGATGATGATGAGTTCTACACAAGAACTAATGAGGTCTGCAGAGAGCTGGATCCAAGCCGTCAGACTGGTGGAGTGCGCTGCTACAAGAAGGGCAGTATGCTGGAGGATGTATATACATATAATGATTTCTCGCATACTGGAAATAATAAGGGAGTAGAGAAGAAGGTTGACATAACATCTAATAATGATAAGCCATACCTTGTTAGCGAATATAACGGTCATATGTATCCTACAAAAGCCTTTGACTGGGAAGAACACAGGATGGAACATATGCTGAGACACGCAAATGTAATCGATGAGGTGGCAAATCAGTCTGATATAGCCGGTTCTTTCGGCTGGTGTATGTTTGATTATAATACACATAAGGATTTTGGTAGTGGTGACCGTATATGTTATCACGGAGTTATGGATATGTTCCGTAATCCAAAGCTGGCAGCTGCAGTTTACAGTATACAGCAGGAAGCTGTGCCAGTACTAAAGATAAGCTCTACTATGGATATAGGCGAGCATCCGGGAAGCAACCGCGGAGAAGTATATATCCTGACAAATGCAGATAGTGTAAAGATGTATAAGAATGGGCGTTTTATAAAGGAGTATACTCAGGAAGATTCCAGCTACACTCATTTAAAGCATGGTCCGATAAAGGTTACTGACTATATAGGTGACGCTATAGTAGAGGGTGAGCCTGAGATGTCGGCTAAGCAGGCTGAGGATCTGAAGACGCTTCTCAATGAGGTTGCCAGAGTAGGTCTCTATGGTATGTCTAAGATGATGATGGCAAAGGCTGGATATGTAAGTGTTAAGTACAGGATGTCTATGACCGATGCAGTTGCCTACTTTAACAAATACGTGGGCGACTGGGGTAGTGAGTCTACTACTTACAAGTTCGAAGCCTATAAGGATGGGGAGATAGTTAAAGAGGTTATCCTTACACCTATGACAAGAAGAGAACTGTATGTAGATGTTGATCATACAGAGCTGCACGAGGACACATCTTATGATGTGGCAGCCATTCGTCTTGAGGATAGAGATGAGAATGGAAATGTACTTCCATTTTCAAATGATCCAGTTTGCTTCGCAGTTGAGGGACCGATTGAAATTATCGGACCATCTATTGTTAGCCTTCAGGGGGGTATGGGTGGAACCTATGTTAAGACCACTGGAAAGACTGGAAATGCAAAGCTTACAATAACCACACAGAATGGTGAAGTTAAGACGGTAGATTTTACAATTAAATAAAGCTTTTTTGGGGGACGTGAAGAGTACATTTTAAAGGAGAAGAGATATGAAATTAGGTTTAAAAGAAAAGATTTCCTTCGGGTTGGGCGCCGTTGGAAAAGACTTGGTTTACATGCTATCAGCCAGTTATGTTTTGTATTACTTCCAGGATGTTTTAGGGGTAAGCGCAATCGCTATGGGTGTTATCCTTTTAGCGGCAAGAGTTTTTGATGCATTTAATGATCCTATCATGGGTATCATAGTTGCCAAGACAAAAACCCGTTGGGGTAAGTTCAGACCTTGGCTTATGATAGGGACAGTGACAAATGCAGTCATTTTGTTTCTTATGTTTGCAGCGCCACCATCATTAGACGGAAGCGGACTTGTTGCTTACGCAGCTTGTACATATATCCTCTGGGGCGTTACATATACCATGATGGATATTCCTTATTGGTCAATGATTCCTGCATTTACAGAGTCAGGTAAGGAAAGAGAAAACCTTTCTACACTTGGACGTTCCTGTGCAGGTGTTGGTGGAGCGCTCATCACAATCTTCACAGTTATGATCGTATCTGCTATCGGTAAAGCTATAGCTGGTGCAGATGCTACAGCTAAGGAAATAGAGATAGCAGGTTTTAAATGGTTTGCACTTATAATAGCTGTGATCTTCATAGTATTTATCACTATATGCTGTGTAAATATTAAGGAGAAGGCAACTGTAGATATGGAGTCGCCATCCATAGGACAGATGTTCAAGGCTCTTTTCAGCAATGATCAGGCTATGACAATCGTTATAACAATCGTTATTATAAACATGTCAATCTATATTACTTCCAACCTTCTGATTTACTTCTTCAAGTATGATTTTGGTGGCGAAGGCTGGAAGGGAAGCTACACATTATTTAATACATTTGGTGGAGCAATACAGATACTTTCCATGATGGTGCTTTATCCATTACTTAGAAAATTTGTAAGTAATGTAAAGGTATTCTATATATGTGTTGCCAGTGCGGTTATAGGTTATGTTCTGCTCTTTGTTATAGCATTCTTCAACCTTATGAATATATTTGTTCTGTTTGTACCAGGATTCTTTATCTTCGCGGCAAACGGAGTTTTGAATGTTCTTACAACTGTTTTCCTTGCTAATACAGTAGACTATGGTGACCTGAAGAATGGTAGAAGAGATGAGTCAGTTATTTTCTCTATGCAGACATTTGTAGTTAAGCTAGGTTCTGGTATTTCAGCTCTTGTTGCATCTATATGCCTTCAGCTTAACAATCTTAAGTCTGATTCTGAAGATGCTAAGGAAGCTTACGATTTTGCTAAGGATGTAGCCCTCAGCTCAAAGATGGGACTTAGAATGACTATGACTATTGTTCCGATAATCGGATTCATCATAGCAATCATCTGCTTCAAGAAAAAGTTTATTCTAACAGACGAGAAGATGGAGGAAATCACCTCCGAACTCAAATCCCGAGTAGACGAAGCAGAATAATAAAAATGGAGAGTAAATATGATAATAGATGGAAAAAACTATTACATATTAAATACAAATAATACTTCATATATCATCAGGATTATGGAGTCGGGACATGTGGAGCATCTTTATTACGGGAAGAAGATCCGTGTCGTAGACAGTCTGGACGGGCTGGTAGAGCAGCAGGAATTTATTCCAGGTAATAATAATGCTTACAGTTCTGACTATCCTCAGATGACATTAAATAACAAGTGTCTTGAGGCGTCTTTTGAGGGTAAGGGTGATAACCGTGAAGCATTTGCTGTTATAGAAAATGCAGACGGTAGCCGTACCTCTGATTTTGTATTTGAATCAGCCGAGATAAATAATGGAAAATGGAAGCTTAAAACACTGCCATGTTCCTATGGAAAGGCTGAGGACAGCGACAAGATGCCTGATGAGAAAAGTCATCTTCAGATTGTTCTCTATGATAGGTTTAATAATCTTAGACTTTTCATGGACTATTATGTTTTTGAGAAAGAAGATGTAATAGCCAGAACTTCGAAGCTGGTGAACTATGGTGACAGTTCAGTAATTATAAGAAAGCTTATGTCTGCCCAGTTGGATATGTATGATAGTGGTTATATTATGTCAACCTTTAACGGAGCCTGGGCAAGAGAGATGAGCAGGAAGGATATTCCACTTTTAGCTGGAAAGCATGTTAACAGTAGTTACACTGGAACCTCCTCAAGTAATTCTAATCCTTTCTTTATGATTTCAAAACCATCTACCACAGAAGAAGCAGGGTATGCTTATGGTTTTAACCTTATATATAGCGGTAATCACGCTGAGATTGCAGAGGTAAATGAATTTGGCAAGACCAGAATTCAGTGGGGTATTAACCCAAGAGGATTTAGCTGGCTGCTAAAAAGTGGAGAAGACTTTGAAGCTCCAGAGGCTATAATGACTTACTCTGATAAAGGCTTTAGTGGAATGAGTGCTGGTTTACATAATTTTGTGCTGAACCATGTAGTACGAGAAAAGTGGGCAAGGCATGAAAGACCAATACTTCTCAATAGCTGGGAGGCAGCCTACTTTGATATAAATGAAAAGAAGCTTCTTAAACTGGCGAAAGCAGGCAAGGAAGTCGGGATAGAACTTTTTGTTATGGATGATGGCTGGTTTGGAGAGAGGAATGATGATACCAGTTCACTTGGCGACTGGACTCCAAACAAGAAGAAGCTTCCTAATGGCATTAAGGGTATAGCAAATAAGATTAATAAACTTGGAATGCAATTTGGCATCTGGGTTGAACCTGAGATGGTAAGTGTTAATTCCAACCTTTATAGAAAGCATCCTGACTGGGCTCTTCAGATTCCAGACAGACCTCACAGTGAAGGTCGTAATCAGCGTATGCTTGATTTGGGAAGAAAAGATGTTCAGGATTATATTATAAAGTCCATGTCAGATGTATTCAGTTCGGGAAATATTTCCTATGTTAAGTGGGATATGAACCGAACACTTACTGATGTTTTTTCAAGCTATATGGCAAATGAGGATGATGGAGAAAAGAGACTTCAATCGGAAACAGCTCATAGATATATGATAGGTCTTTACCGTTGTATGAATGAGCTTACACAGAAGTTCCCTGATATTCTTTTTGAGGGTTGCGCCGCCGGAGGTAACAGGTTTGATCTTGGTATTCTCAGATACTTCCCTCAGATATGGGGTAGTGATGATACAGATGCTCTTGTCAGAGCTGAGATTCAGACTGGCTACAGTTACGGATATCCTCAGAGCTGCTGGGGTTCCCATGTATCTGGCGTTCCAAATCATCAGACACTCCGTGTAACTCCGCTGGAATCCAGATTTGCAGTTGCTGCATTTGGAAGTCTGGGATATGAGATTAATCTATGTGATACAAGCAAAGAAGATCTGCAGCAGATAAAGGAACAGATTGAGATATATAAAAAATTCCGTAGTGTTTTTCAGTTTGGAAAAGTTTACAGAGGAAGAACTTTTATTGGAAATGTTTCTTCACGAATGTTCGAAACAGGAAGTGTTCTGACATCTCAGAAAAATAATATTACTGAGTGGACGGTTGTATCTCCTGACAGATCGAAGGCAGTAGGAATGATAATCCAGAAGCTTGTGGTTCCAAATATGGCTTACCAGTATTATCGTGGAGCAGGTCTGGATCCGGATAAGTATTATCATTTTTATAACAGAGAAATAAAAGTGAACATCAAACAATTTGGTGATCTGGTTAACCTGGTATCACCAGTTCACATTAAACCAGGCTCACTTACTCAGGATATTATTTCAAAGCATTATAAGTTGGATGGAGATAAACTTGAGTACAAAATGTTTGGAAGTGCGATAATGAATGCTGGCGTTAAGCTCCAGCAGGCCTATGCAGGAACAGGTTTTAATGATAAGACCAGGGTTTTTTCTGATTACAGCGCTCGAGTTTACTACATGGAAGAAGAGGTACTATAAATGAATTATGATGTACTCATCGTAGATGATGAGAAGGAACTTGCTCAGTCGACTTCAGAATATTTCAATATGTTTGATATACCATCCAAGGCGGTTTTTACAGCAGTGGAAGCTTTGGAATTCTTTAAGAGAAACTCTGCAAAGCTGATTCTTCTGGATATAAATCTTGGTGAGCCAGGGACTATGTCTGGTTTTGATCTTTGCAAACGCTTTAGAGAAACTATGGATGTTCCGATACTTTTCATTAGTGCGCGCTCCAGTGATGATGACATGGTAATTGCACTTAATATTGGTGGTGATGATTACATTACAAAACCTTATTCGTTAAATGTACTCCATGCCAAGGTTAAAGCGGTGCTTAAGAGATATGAAGGAACAATGAAAGTGCCCGAGCAGGTGAATGCTTCTTTCGGTAATGTTGAAATTGACTTTGATGCGGGGCTTGTAAAAAAGGATGGTGAGATGGTAACTCTTACCGCAATGGAGTATAAGCTCCTTGTTTATCTTGTTACAAATAAGAATAGAGTTATTCCCAAAAATGAAATATTCGATAATGTTTGGGAGGACAGCTTTGTTTCTGAGGGAACGCTGAATGTCCATATGCGTCATCTGAGGGAAAAGCTTGAAGAAAATCCCAATAGCCCAGCTTACCTAAAGACCGTAAGGGGAATGGGAATAATGTTTAAGGGATAATCATGAAACGCTTTTTTATTATATTACTTACAATATCTATAATAGTTCTAATTTTTCCAGTTTTTCTGATGAAACGTCAGACCATAGATGTGCAGGAACTGGATGTAGTAGAAGTTAACGAGCTGCTTTTTGAGATAGAGAAGGACTGGAACAGTACTGACAAAACCTATCCGGAATGCAGCTTTGGTTATGCTATCCTGAACGAGGATGAAGAATTGATTTACAGTCGCCGCGGCGAACATCAGGCTAGCTCAATAGTTTCTGCAACTAAGGAACGAGATGTAATGCGCGACATCATAGTTGGTGATCAAAAGGTCGGTACACTCATAATTTATAATTACATCAATGATATTGAATATTCGGTAGGCAAAAAAATGCTAAAGAATTATTTTATAGCTGCAGGGCTGGTTTTGGCCATGATCATTGGTACATTCATCTGGATATGGGTAAGAGTTGTAATGCCATTTGATAAGATGAAGGAATTTGCTACAGCAGTCTCATCTGGAGATCTTGACAAGCCACTTGAAATGGATAGGGGAAATGTATTCGGCGCTTTTACCGAAAGCTTCGATATAATGCGAGAGGAACTTTCTATTTCACGTCAGAGGGAATACGAGGCAAATGTCAGCAAGCGTGAACTTGTTGCTCAGCTTTCACATGATATAAAAACGCCGGTTGCATCTATTAAAGCTATGTCTGAAATTCTGGATGTAAAATCGGAACAGGTGAGTGATGAATTTACAAATGAAAAGGTAAAGGCTATTGGCCAAAAGGCAGATCAGATAGACCATTTGGTATCTAATCTTTTCTCGGCTACATTGAAAGAATTAGAACATCTTGAGGTGAATACTTCTGAATTGCCAAGCACGACATTGGTTGACATAATTCGAAATGCTGATTTCGAAGATAAAATTAAAAATATAGATATTCCAGAGTGCATTATCTATATGGATAACATTAGAGCGGGTCAGGTCATTACAAATATTATTTATAATTCATATAAATATGCTGGTACGGAAATAGAGGTGAATGCATTTACCTCTGAGGACTATCTTAATATCAGCTTTACCGATAAGGGTGGTGGAGTTGATGATGCCGAGCTTCCTAAAATTATGGAGAAGTTCTATCGTGGAAAAAATTCTGAAGGAAAAGAGGGAAGTGGTCTCGGACTTAATATAGCAAAGAATCTGATGCATGATATGAGAGGAACCATAGAATGTAAGAATGTTGATGGTGGTTTTTCTGTGACTTTAGGTTTTGCTATTAGTTAATATTTGCATAATATAAATTAATATAAGCTTAATGTTCCGATAAAGCGCATTAATATTCCATCCTTTACTATACACTTAAAAGTATACAAAAGGAGAAATATTATGAAACGTATCGGAACATTTTTACTTTCAACACTTTTTATAGCGGGAGCGGTTCTTGGCGGAATTAATCAGCCAGGAAGCTGCATGGGAAATGTTTACGCAACTAGTTCAGATGCAAATAAGCAGACAATGTACTATGCAACTCCAAGACTTCTGGTTACTGGCAGAGATATTACAGGGGACACAGTCAAGGCTGGTGAAGAATTTGAAATGGTTATCCATCTTAAGAATGAATCTAACAGCACTAAGATTCGCAACATAAGTATGAAGCTTTCAAGTGAGGAGAATCAGATAGTTACATCTTCAGGTTCAGATTCAATTTATATCGAGACAATCGATAAGGAAGAGGAGACAGATGTAACAGTCAAGATGATATCTAAGTCAGATCTTGAACAGAAGAACTACTCAGTTAATCTTAGTTATACTTATGAAGATAATAATAAGAATACATTTGAAGATACAGCAAGTCTTTCAGTTCCTGTTGTTCAGGAATCGGGCCTGTCACTTACTGAGAAGAAGCTTTCAAAGACAGAGGTTATGGTGGATGGAAAGACAAGTCTTACATTCAAGGTAAATAACCTGGGACTTGATAAGCTAAGAAATGTAACAGTAGATTTAAGCGGTGACACCATTCAGGATATATCTTATTTCGTAGGTTCAGTTGAAGTAGGTGAGAGTGGAGCAGTTGATATAAACCTTACACCTGACAAGGTTGGAGACAGTCCTATAAAAATCAATGTTACTTATGAAGATACACTTGGCAATCAGTCAACTTATGAGGATGAGCTGAGTCTTGTGGTTAAAGAGGCTGCTAGCGAAGATGCTACCAGCGCTGAAGCTGAAAATTCATCTATTAGCCCTGTTATGATCATAGTTATAATTGCAGTTATAGTAGTAATTATTATAATTATAAATGTAATCAAGAAGAAGAAACAGCAAAAGTATGAGTAGACTATTCAAAGAATAATTTTTACATAGGAAAGAATAATGGAAAACAAGAAAGCAATTATTAAAACAGATAAGCTGTGTAAATCCTTTTCAGCGGGAGGCGTGCAGCATCATATTATTAAGAATATGGATCTTGAGATATACGAAGGAGACTTTACTGTAATAATGGGTTCATCCGGTGCAGGTAAGTCAACCCTTCTGTATGCTCTATCTGGGATGGATAAGGCAAATCTTGGCAAGATTACATTTTGCGATAAGGATATCACTAAGTTTAACAGTGATCAGTTAGCTATTTTTAGAAGAAGACATTGTGGATTTGTGTTCCAGCAGATACATCTTATTGGAACCATGAGTATTCTGGATAATGTTCTTGCGGCGGGACTACTGACAGGACAGAATAAGAAAACTCTCACCAAGAATGCTAAGGAGATGCTTCGTAAGGTTGGAATAGAAGAGAAGCTGTGGAATAAATTCCCGAACCAGCTATCTGGTGGTGAGGCTCAGAGAGTGGGTATTGTAAGAGGACTTATCAATAATCCTGATATGGTATTTGCAGATGAGCCAACAGGTGCTCTTAATAGTGCCAGCAGTGACGCAGTACTGGATATTCTTACAGAGTTCAACCGTTCAGGTCAGAGCATCGTAATGGTAACTCATGACATGAAATCAGCTCGTCGCGGAAACCGTATCATATATCTTCGCGATGGTGCAATCTGCGGAGAATGTGATCTTGGTCCGTACGTAACCAAAGACCCTGCCCGCCACGAAAAACTGAGAGTATTTTTATCGGAAATGGGTTGGTGAATTATGTTAACTAAACTAATAAAATCAAACTTCAAAAACGACCTATCCCACATGATCACTTTTTTTCTGATCATGGTTCTGGCAACGGTAATGCTCCACACAGGTCTGGCAATTTTTCATGGTTATAATGGCCTTCATGAATCTAAGAAGGACCAGTACAATTTTGCAGACGTTGTGGTAGAAAGCACCCTTAGGCCAGAGGATAAGGCTAAGATAGAGGAAATTATTTCTAATTCTGAATTTATAGAATCATATGAGAAACAAAATCCTGTAGTAGAAAGTTTTGAAATGACGAAGGCGGGTTCTGAAGAGGACTCAAAGAATATGTATGATCTTTCTTCGTTTGATCTTGCTCTTCTTCCATATGGAGAATGGGGAGAAATAGAAGCTCCACATTTTGTAGAGCTTTCAGAAGAAGAGTTCGATAATCCTATATATGTATCTTATTACATTAATACTAATTTTATTAAGGCAGATTTAGGTGAAAGTATAGATGTCAAAATGGGTGACAGATATTATACATTTCAGGTTGCAGGTATTTATGAAAGTCTGATCTCAAGCGAGACAGGAGTGACCTATATCTCTCCTTCCTTATATAACGAATTGAAGACTGAAAAAGAGAGTAAACTTCTTGAGGCTCAGAAAAATAATGATATGCAGACTGATACTCTAGAGTATTCTAGGACTACTTTCTATATGAAGACAGTTCCTGGCTACGATTTACAGGATGCTACAGGTAAGCTCACTAAATCATTCAGTGAACATGAAATACTTGCTTTTGCTATAGGTGCTGATCTTGTTATAACAGACCTCACATACATGGAGAATATGATTGCTGCTATGTTGGCGGCGTTTGCCATTATTATAACTGTTATATCTATGATCATTATTTACTTCAGAGTTTCAAATAGCATAGAGCAGAACATTGTTAATATAGGAGCCCTAAAATCATTGGGATATACTTCCAGACAGATAAGAGCCTCTATGGTAATTGAATTCGCACTAACTACGTTCTTGGGTGTGATTTCTGGTGTTGTATTATCTTATGTTATTCTTTTCCCATTTGAAAAAATGATGAGAAGCTTTAGCGGCGTGCAGTGGGTGATTTCATTTGACCTAGTTTCATTTCTTATTACATGTATTCTTATTGTTGGAACGGTAATACTGGTTTCAATCCGTAGTACAAAAATGATAGGTAAGCTTGATCCTGTAGTTGCCCTGAGATTTGGAATTAATACTCATAGTTTTAAAAAGAATCATGCTCCTATAGAAACAACACATGGTCCACTTACCTGGATCATGGCACTTAAGTCAGTTCTAAGTAATACAAAACAAAACATTATACTTATTGTTGTTATGCTTTCTATAGGAATAGTAACTACGTTTTCAGCATTTCTGGCATACAACTGTGTTTATAATTCATCATATCTTTACCGTATGGTTAATCTTATAGGTACTGATGTGGATCTTAGATTTAGTGAGGATATGAATGTCATTGATGAGATAGCAGAGCTACCATATGTTGAATCAGTATGGTGGATGGATGCGGTATCTACTACAGTTGAAGGATATTCTGTACAGGCCACAATAACAGATGATTTTTCTGATATAGGAGAGATTAATGTATATGAAGGAAGATGCCCAAAGTATGATAATGAAATAGTTTTAGGTGGTAGTCTTGCTAAAACTCTTGGTGTAGATATAGGCGATGAGGTTAACGTTTCTTACGGCCAAAAGGAGAGAAAATATCTGATTACAGGATTTGAACAATCTGGTGCAAATAACGGTATGGATTTATCCATTACTTCTGAAGGAATAGAGCATTTAGGTTACAAGCCAGTAAAAACATCAATTGGAGTATTTGTAAAGAATCATTCTTTAGAAAACACTAAAAGGCTTGTTGATGATGCTCAAAGTATGTATGGTGATAAACTGATTAGTTATGGAAATGCTATTGAAACATTGAAAAGTGGTGATGAATCAATAATAGCTATAGCGTCAATAATGGTAGGTGTTATGGTATTAATAAGTATCTTTGTTATAGTTCTATCCCTTAACTTATTAGTTAAAACCACCATAATTAAGAAACAACAGGAAATTGGAATAAAGAAGGCTATAGGTTTTTCAAGTGATCAGCTAAGAACAGAACTTGTTCTGTCTATGATGCCACAAATATTTATAGGTGCACTTGCAGGATCTTTGATGGGTTACAAGTGGTCGAATGCCATACTTGCAACACTTCTTTCGGCTATAGGTATTATGAGGTCCAACATGGTTATGTTCCCTTGGATGATCATTGTTTCAGTCCTATTTGGATTAATTGTTTCATTCGTTATCATCTGGTTTATTTCTGGAAGGATACGTAAAATTTCTGCTTACTCACTTATTACTGAGTAGTGAAGGTTATCTCTTTCTATTCGATTCTTTTGGTGGTTCATTTGAGTTGAATAATTGCATCTTAGTAGTTATAATTATTATGGAGTTTTTAATAATGATTAGGCTCACCAAAGAGTCGGATAGGAGATATATATGTACAAGGATTATGCTAATGTTACAGAGATGAAACATCCGCTTATAAAGCACAAGATTTCACGTCTGAGAGACAAGAACACAGGTACTAATGAGTTTCGTAAGCTGGTTGAAGAGATAGCCATGCTGGAGGCATTTGAGGCATTTAAGGACCTTCCTCTTAAGGATGTTGAAGTAGAGACTCCTATAGAGAAATGTAATTCACCAATGATAGATGGTAAGAACCTTGCAATCGTTCCTATCCTTAGAGCTGGACTTGGAATGGTAAATGGTATTACAGCACTGGTTCCAACTGCAAAGGTTGGTCATGTAGGACTTTACAGAGATCCTGAAACACATGAGCCGCATGAGTATTATTGTAAGCTTCCAGATCCAATTGATCAGAGACTTATAGCAGTACTTGATCCAATGCTTGCAACTGGTGGTTCAGCAGTAGCTGCTGTTGATTTCATAAAGAAGAGCGGTGGTAAAAATATTAAGTTCCTTTGCATCATCGCTGCTCCTGAAGGAATTAAGAGACTGGCTGAGACTCATCCTGATATTGAGATATATATTGGAAATGTAGATAGATGCCTGAACGAAAATGCTTATATTTGTCCAGGACTTGGAGATGCCGGAGATAGAATTTTCGGTACAAAATAAATACTTATAACCAAAATAAAAGAACCCGCCATGATGATGATGGCGGGTTCTTGCTTTATGCTTTAGTTAGATACCATAAGGTGTATCGTTGTTATTGTTTGGCTGTTGTCCATATGGATCAGCTGGTTCCTGTCCATAGTATGGATTTGGATCCTGTGGCTGCTGAGCGTAAGGATCGGCAGGAGTCTGTGGCTGCTGAGCGTATGGGTCAGCAGGATTTTGAGTCTGCGCATATGGATCCTGAGCCTGTGGAGTATAAGCCTGCTGTGGTGTATATGGCTGCTGTGGAGCATATGAAGCCTGGTAACCACCAGCGTTGTAGCCAGCGTTTCCATAACCACCTGCGAAGTTAGGTGTGAAGTATGGCTTATCTGGTCCAAAGTAACGAGTTCTAAGCTCGAGGAAGAGCTCTGACTCTGTAGCATACATATATGGATTAACCATAAAGATTGAAAGAATTCCACATGTAAGAACGCTGAGAAGAATCCATCCGATGAAGGAAAGCTCAAGTACAAACGTTGCCCACTTATTTCCATCCATCATTCTCTTACTCATTTCAAGTGCATCCTTGTAATCAATAGTAGGATCCTCTGTGAGGATATAATCTACCATGTAGTATTCATAAGACTTAATGATACCAGGAATGATGAAGAGAAGTGACCAGAGGAAAATGAAAAGGTCTTTCATAAACATAACCTTTACAATGCTCATATACTGGCCCTTCTTAAAAGCAAAACCAACCTCGTTGAATCTCGGGTTATCAAACGAGTTCAAGGTGAACCATCGTTTACATCCAACTGCTATAGGATTTCTGATAAAAATAGTGAATGCAAGTGCGAATGCCCAGATTATAAGAGCTACAACAATAACTATACCTGTAATAGCTCCGAGCATTCCAAATAGCATTTCTTCACTGGCATTATCACCATGATCATCAAAATCATCAAAATCGAAATCAAAATCGTCGTCATCATAGCTATAGCTGTTATAACTTGTATTTGATGAATTGTTACCAATGCTTCTAAATGAACTAGTGTTCACACTGCCGCTTCCAGCTGCCCAAGTAAGAATAAGTGCTACCAGAACTGCCATCCAGTAGTTCTTCTTGTACGCAACCTTGCCGCGTTCTTTTAAAGTCGCTCTGTCAAACATACTTTAAAACCTCCTTAACAAAATTAGTATGATTATACGATAAATGTTAGAAAATGTCTACTTTTGCTATTGTCGAAATTGGCTTAATGAGGTATGATACTTATTGTGATTTAAAGAAATAATAATAGGAGTATGAGGAAATGGCAAACGAGTTATTTAACATTGAAAAGGCGATTGAAACTTATTCTGAAAAGCGTGGTTATACTGAAGGAATTAAGTATTATACCAAGATCATAAAGGGAAACAGAGCCGTTAGTCATTCTGAGTATTATGGAATTGTAAAAAGATTTGATGAGGCTCTTAAAGATTTCGTTGATAATGAATCTACAACTGCATTGGTTGATATGACAATTATCTTTCCTGAATTCTATAATGATGATGAAGGATTGCCAGATGTATTTATAACTGAAGGTCTGGTTACTGCATTAGATTGTATTTCTGAATACATGATGCATCTCAGCAAACTGTATCATCTGGACTATTATAAGTAGAGTGAGGCTTTACTTAAAAACCATGTAATGGAGATTTTATAATGTATTATTTCATAGTAAATTATACAGGGGGCAGTGGAAATGCAAAGAAGACATGGAACAGAGTGCATTTCCTTTTAAAACAAAAAGATATTGAGTATAAGGCCTACGTTACAAAGTATGGTGGGCATGCATCGGAGCTGGCGGCCAGAATTTCAGAGATGGATGATGATGACATTCGCCTGGTGGTTGTCGGTGGTGATGGAACTATAAGTGAAGTTTTAAATGGTATTACAGATTTTGAAAGAATAAGATTTGGAGTTATTCCTACAGGTTCAGGAAATGACTTCGCAAGGGGTCTTGGTATTCCTAAGAATACAGATGAGGCTCTTGATAAAATGCTTTCTTCAACAAGAGGTATGACAATTGATCTTGGTGAAGTGACAACAGAGAGTGGATATAAGAGGCTTTTTGGTATCAGCTCTGGCATTGGACTGGATGCTATAGTTTGTAAGAAAATGATCAATTCAAAGGTTAAGGGATTTCTTAACAAGTTTAGGATTGGACGTTTTGCTTATATCTTCCTGACAATTCAAACTCTTTTTTCTATGGAAACATATAAGGTAAAGGTTTGGATGAAACTCAGGAACGAAGAGGGCGGAGAACAGTCACTCAGCTTTAAGGATCTGATTTTCCTTGCTGCAATGAACTTCCCTGCTGAAGGTGGTGGAGTTCCAATGAATCCTAGTGCAAAGGCTGATGATGGACTTCTTTCTATATGTTCGGTTTCTGGTATTCCAAAGTGGAGAACCTTCTTTATGCTGCCGGTACTCATGAAGGCTAAGCATGTAGGAAAGAAGGGATTCATGTTAAAGGATGTTGAATACCTTGTATTCGATGCAGACCGTCCAATGGTACTTCATGGTGATGGCGAATACCTTGGTGATGAAAAGCATATTGAGATGAAGGTTCTTAGAGATACACTTAATGTGATGGTTTAGGGTATAGAACCATATTATGTAGAAAAAAACGCATCTGAGAGGATGCGTTTTTTTTGTATATATTTCTTTCGGATTGCTGTTTTGGTTAATATTTGTTTCCGCTGTATTTGATATAGGCATCGGTATATCCGGCATTTTGTACTTCCTCTAATAGTTGATTAGCGCTATCTTCAGTTTCACAATAATCTGCAGTAACAACATAATATAATTCACTGTTCAGATTATCCCAATCTGTTGTAGCTAATACCTTTGCATTAAATCCTTTTTCCTTCATTTGATTCGCAAATTCTATTGCTTCATCTTCACTTTTTGAACCGAAACACCATACTCCATAAAATGGGGTTGTTTTGTCTGTTGTGTTATCATCCTTAATTTCTGGATTGGTTTCTTGTGTGGTTGATTCAGTGAGAACTTCTTCAGTAGTTTCTTCTTGAACTGTACTAGTGTCATTAGTAATAATTTCTTCGGCGGTTTCCGTTGTTTCTATTTTGCTAGTTCCAGTTGAAATTGAATCGTTAGTATTATTAGAAGTTGAAGTACTATCATTATTTCTTGAGCCTGCAATATATGCTAATACGCCAACAATAACGATTGTTATTAAGCCTAAAACAATGTATAAGATTCTCTTTTTATTATTTGCTGAGCCTGTCTTCTGAATATTATTGTTTTGTTTTGGAGAATTGTTAGGAATCTCAACATTCTGCTTTTCATAAGGATTGTTCGAAGGAATAATATTAGTTACCTCGACATGAGGAGATTCTGTTTGATGATTTTCTTGAGAGACTATATGCGGATTTTGAGGGATAAATTGTTGGTCAATATGAGCTGATGGATTAGATGTATCTTGTGAGATTGTGATTTGTTTAGTTCCGCAAAATCTACAAAAAGTGGCCCCATCTTTAATATCGGAATTGCAAAATGTACACTTCATTTTTATCCCTCCCATTTAATTATTGTTTTAATAACTAAAAGTTTTCTAGAAATAGAAAGTATTAAAAAGATATTATCATAATGATAAATGATTGTCTAATTCTTGGAGAGATGAATGTATAATCATACTTCATGCGGAATTATTGTTGCTTATGCATAAAAAATAAAAGAGTTTTTGTATTATTTTGTGCAAATGTTTTGATAAAATGAGCTTTTTATGGTATAATTTTTAGCGTTATGGATGTAAAAAAACGAAAAACTATGAGGAGGTTATAGATATATGGATATTTCTCAAGTCATACAGTTTGAAGGTAAAGTAGATGACCTTGTTTGGAAGAGCCCAGTTGAGTATTTCAATACTTCATCTGTGCTTATTTGTGATGAGACCCATGAAGCATTAGTGCTTGTAAATGGTGTTCAGTATGGTGTTTATAGTGCGGGTCGCCATGTTTTAGAAACACCTAACATTCCTATTGCAAAAAAACTGATTAATATCCCAACAAATGGAAAGACATCTTTTCCATGTAAAGTATTTTTTGTGAATAAGCTTCACCAAATGTCAATGGATTGGGGGATACCAGGCAATATAGCGTTGGAAGACCCTATTTATCATGTGTTTTTACATATTGGCGCTCATGGTGGGGCTAATTTTTTTGTAAAACATACTGCTAAGTTTTTAGAAAAATTAGTGGGATTTCGAGATGTATTTGATCCGAATGAACTTACCAATTCCGATTCAGGAATGTTTAGAAGTGTAATTAATAAGTATGTCACATCCGATTTAGCTAAAATAATGATAAGTGGTAATGTTAGTTATTTTACGATTGCTGAAAACTTATTTGAAATTAGTGACGTATTAAAAGAACAGTTAAATGATATATTTGATGAATATGGAATAGGGTTAAAAGAGTTTGTTATAGAAGGTGTTACAACCAGAGAAGAAGATTATGCAGAAGTACAAGATGCTAAAAGCAAGTATATGTCAAGAAAAGTACAGGGTTACACTTGGCAGGATGAAGCCAATGTTGATATTCTGAAAACTTTTGCTGGAAATCAAGGAGTAGCTGGTGGCATTGGTGGCGCTATGGGAGGTTTCATGGTAGGTGGAGCAATGGGTAGTTCTATTGCTGATCTGGCAAGAAGTGTTCTTCAAAGCGGAGGGTCATCAGGAAGTGGGGCTAATGGCGGTTCTGGTCCTAGCATAAGTGGTGGAAGTGGTATGAATGTTGCTAATTTTTTAAATAATTTTAATTCATCAAATCCATCGGATCAGCAACAAAATAATACATCGCAGCAACTGCAACAAAATGTTGCTGATCAGCAAATTCAGCAGAATAATCAGCAATTTACTCAGCCTACTCAGAATCCTGGACAATCATTTAATCAGGTTAACTCTCAGGGGGCAATCGATCCGTTTAGTGCTTCGGGCACACCTGTTCAGATGAATCAACAATCGATTCAAGAACAACAGGTTCAGCCTCAAAATACAATAGATGCCCCTGTTTGTATGTGTGGAGTGTGTGGTGCAACCTATAATAAAATTCAAAAGTTCTGTACAAAGTGCGGAAATCCTATATCGGAAAGTAAACCAAAGAAGTATTGTCCTGAGTGTGGAAGTGAACTTGAACCTGATGATATTTTCTGTGGTAATTGTGGACACAAATTCTAGGAGGTTATAATAATGAACAAAAAAAGTGGAACAATGGTTGGCACTATAGGTGCCATAGTATTTGTTGTATATAATCTATTAGTTTTTCTGGCGTTTAAAGGCTTTAATAATGTATTTTGGACTAGTTATGCATTTGCAGTAATTGCTTTTGCAGTTTGTTGCTTCTGTTTCTTCTATTCACTTAAAGATATTTCGGTACAAACAGCATTTTTTGGGATACCATTAATGTCTTTCTCCCTATATTTCTTAATAGTAGAGTTTATTGTTAGTATTATATTTATGGCTGTAAGGAATGTTGTAAATATAAAACTAGCTATCTTTGTTCAAGTCTTAGTTTTAGCTATATTTTTAGTAATAGCAATTATTTCAATTTTGGCTAAGGATGCATCAATAAAAACAAATGACAAAATTAAACAAGATGTAAAATATGTTCAGTCATTTAGAGTGAGCCTTGAGGGATATGCTGATAGATGCCAAGATCCAGCTGCAAAAAAAGCAATTGAAGCTTTAGCTGAAACAGCTCGTTATTCTGATCAAAGATCTAATCCTAATACTATCGCTGTTGAACAGCGTATTCAAACGAGTATTTCCAATATAGAAATTGCAATTAATAATAATGATAATCAAGCTATATTAAATTTTTGTAATCAGGCAAGCATGGCATTTGCTGAGAGAGATAGATTATTGAGACTTGGTTAATTATTGTGTTATTAAATATTTGATTACTAGAAAAAGAGGATAATATGGCTGATAATGTTCAAGCCGCCGTGTGCAAATTATGCGGAGGTTCTTTAAAGTACATTCAAACTGAAAAAAGATGGAGATGTCGATATTGTGGTACATATGCAGAATACTTTTCTTCAGAAAATGTTGATGTTGATGGTATAGCTCGACAGGTAATAGAAGATGTTGCATTTAGACGTTTGGACAATGCCGAAAAAAATCTATCGGATTGCACAAGAAAAAATCAAAAAAGTGTTGCTACACAAATTGCGACATTAAGCTATTGTTTGGGTCGCTTTGCATCAGCATCAAATGATAGAGAGCGTTCTGATTATATGGATAGGTTTAAATCTTATGTGAAAACATTTATTAATGACTATCCATCAATAAATGCTGAAGAAACTAGTTTTTATAATTCATTTGATAATAATGCAGCAGATGTGTTTGCTAATCTAATTAATCTATTTTCATTATTAGGTTCATACGGAGATTCTAGAGTAGAGTTCATTACTAATCAGATGAATTTGGATCAGGTTTTTTCTAAGGATGAAAATGAGTCTTTATTAAGAGTAGCGATAAGAAATAAAAATATCACAAACATAAAAAAAATTCTGTCAAATAGTGCGCATATAGATAAATCTAATGCTTGTATAATTCTGATGAATGAATATTCTGATGATGAAAACAAAGCTGAGCTGTTACAGATGATATTTGATTCTGATACTGCAAGTGGAATTAATAAAAACATATATTTAAACTATTTTGATGGTGAAGACAGCGTACAGACTAAACTTGTTATATTGTCCGGAATGATGAAGTATAATATTTCATTCGATATTATGCGCGTGTTTGAAATGCTAGTAAGTAAAACACAAAATCCAGACGATATTCGGAGCATTCTAGAAGTTATATACATTTCAAAATCAGATAGCAGACGAGATGCAGAAGTTTTTCAATATGTTATGAATAATAACAACCTCAGTTCTGTAATGCTATGGTATGTAAAGCTTCTTGAACAAAATGAAGTATACATGAATGTTTCATCAAAAGTGATTGTAGACGTAATGGACAATTCAATTATTGAACCTAATGATAAGATTACTTTGATTGATGAATTGATGAATAATCCTCATTTTACTGTTGATAATAGGGCGAAAGATGTAGCGTTGATACATTATATGTGTGAGGTGCTTGATTCTGTACCATTTAGGTTGGCCTTATTGGAAAAAATCCTGATACCTGGATTTCCTATTTCAAACCGAACAGTAACTAAATATGTAAATGAAACAACAGTTGATGGCATTGAAAAAGTTAAAGTTCTTGGAATGATTTTTAATGCGGGATTTCAGGTTAGTTTTGCTAGGAATCTTTTGTCAGATTATATGAATCAGGGCAAAGATAATAATGAAGTGAAAAATGCGGTGTACAATTATTTGATTGGATCAGGGTATTCTGTAGATTCATCTAATTTTGGTAGTTTTCTTCTTGGGGATACAGATGAAACAGAAAAAATATCAAAAGCTAATCTTATGATTCAAAATGGAAGTGTTATCCCAAAGGACACTCTTCAAAAATATATTATGACATTTGCTGGTAATCAAACAAAAAGCTTCTCATATGAACTGTTTAAATTGTTAATTCAACATGAATTTGATATAGATAGTGATGCGTTGACAAGATATTTGATATATATTCCTGATCCAGATAGGGCTAGAAATTTGGTTGTTTTATTGAATCATTCGCCTGGTTTTTCAAAAAATACAATGCCTATATATATAAGTCAAGTTCCGGTGCAAATGAATCTTGTCCAGGCTTATATTGTTACAACAAGTGATCCTTTTGAACTGGCAGATCAATGCGTGTCTATTATGGTTCAAGCTGGGCTTAATGTGAATGATAAAGTTCAAGAGGTGTCAGGTAATAGAATTGCTTTTGATAAGTATATATCGAATAATTCGGGTATTTTATCTTCTACAGCAATACAATTAGTGGGTAATTATAAAAAGCAAGGTTTTTGGCATTGATGATAAGGATAAAGGTGATATATCTTGGATAGATTTATCAGGTTTAATAATGGAATAATTGCTGGGATGCAGATAGCTGAGATATTAGAGATCCCGCATTATAAGCTTATAAATGAAAATAGCTTGGACAGGGCTAATATTGAGATAAAAAGCTTCTATGCAGATCTGTTACGTATTTTTTGCGGCCAAAATAAAGATATGATGGCCTCATTAGAATTACTCTTTATTAGTGAAGAAGTTGATAATCAAGCTTACAATGCACAGGTTAGAATTTTTTTGATTATTCGTGCGTTGGGAACAGATGTGAATAGTGTAAATGTAAGGCTTAATACATATAGAGAATACTTTACACACGAGTTTAAAGATAAGTATTATGACATTTATTTTATAGATAAGAAAGACGCATTTGAAGAATTTGAGAGCCTTTTAAGAAAAACATCAAAAGATGTAAAACTATCTGTTGCAAAGAAAGAGGAAATCAATTCTTTTATGCTTGTTCCTGATGGCTATTTATATTACACGCATATTCCTGAAATAGTTCAGATCGGTAATATAGATAGACTTGTCAATTCGCTTTCTCAATATCCGAATATTGCTGTGATGATACAGGTAATACCGTCTCAATATAGTGATATTGAGAAGAACGGAATTGGCGCAATGAATCAGCAGTTAAGTATGATAGCTGCGCAGATGATTTCGAGAATGATGCGACCGGATCCAACTTTTCAAAGGATTCAACAGTATTATCAAACATATCAGCAGCAGACAATTAATGATGTTTTTCTTTATAATTTTGTTATATGCGGACCACATAATGCGACTGAAAGTGTAGCAGGTGATTTTATTAACGTACTTGAAAGTGATGTTGATAAACATTCAACACCATGTTTCGAATATACCAATATAGATTTTTCTGATGATATTTATGATTCTTTTGCTTATTTACCATGGCAAATGAACAAAACACTTATTCAGAATTATAGAGATATTAATATATGGGGAAGAGGTAATTCCCCACAACTTTTCTCTAGATTTAGGCAACTAATCACGTTGGATGAATTACTGCCAATTTTCAAGGTTCCGCTAAATGATGAAATGATTACCGGAATGAAAACAAGGCATACTCGTTTTTCCAGAGTTCAGCTTGATGAAAAAATATTATCAGAAGAAAACTTTAAAATTGGAAGAATTGAGAATGCGTCGAAGGGTGAAGAATCTACACATGCAGGTGTTCCACTTGATCAGTTTGCAAAGCATGGCTTGATATGTGGTATGCCAGGTTCAGGTAAAACTGTATTTTCTTTGGGTTTGTTACTTCAATTTTGGAAAAGGTTTAGCATACCATTTCTTGCTATTGAACCAACAAAAACTGAATATAGATCCTTGATTGATCTTATTCCAGAGTTGAGAATATTTACACCGGGAAAGAACAGGATATCACCATTTTTAGTTAATCCATTTATTCCACCAAAGGGTGTTACTGTTGAAAGCTACACTCCTAGCTTGATTACAGCTTTCAAGGCGGCGTTTTCAATGCCAAACCCTCTGCCAGATATTTTTTTGGCAGCGGTAAATGATTGCTATGCTATTTATGGATGGAATAAAGATTCTACAATCGATGATCCAAACGTAAAAATGTTTGGTATGTATGAATTTATTAAGGTGTTTAAAAATAATATTGAACACTCAAATTATAAGGGTGAATCAAAAGCTAATATTGAAAGTGCAGGTGTAGTAAGACTTGTTAGTATGATTGAGCAGAATAGTAATATTTACGATACTATTCATACGGTTTCAATCGAGGAAATATTAGAAAAACCTACTGTTTTAGAATTGAATGCTATTGCAGACAAACAACAAAAATCTTTAATAATGGCATTAATTCTTATTCAGTTTTGCGCATATACCAAGAATAATATCAGAGGTGACGGTAAACTAAAAAAAATATTATTGATTGATGAAGCTCATGTTCTTTTGGGAGGTTCATCTGGTGGTGATGGAGAGTCTGCTGATGCTCAGTCTACTACTGTGGAAACAATGGAAGATATGATTAAGGAAATCCGCGCATACGGCATGGGAATTGTTATTGCGGATCAATCACCAACATCTATAGGAAAAGAGATTGTAGCAAATACTGATGTAAAAATAATATTTAGACTGATAGAGAAAAGCAATAGAGATCTTATTCGTACTGCAACAAATATGGGAGAGATGGAGTATGATGCCTTAGCTGATTTAGGTGTTGGAGAAGCATATTTTGGAACAGGAAAAATTAAGGGGCTTCTTAAGATAAAAACTTATAATATTTTTGATGCCGAGCATAGACAAATATTGACAAATAGTACAGAAATGGCAGATATGAGAACCGTTATTATGGATGACGAGTTAGAAGGGTGTTTACATTTTTGGGATAGTCATAAAGAACTACTTATTCCATATAACGAATGTCAAAATAATTGCTATTGTAAAGATGAATGTGATCTTGCACTTAGGACGAATGCTGATTATCTGGCAAACAGGCTTATTAATTTAAGAATATACCAATTGGATACAAGGGAAAAGTTTTTGAAATATCTAGCTAATATGGATCCGGATATTAATAAATTGGTTGATGGTGATTCGCGGATCCAATATAGCGTTCGGTTAGCTAATTGTGTAAAGATTAAATTTTTAAGAAAGGCATTTATAAAAAACAATTATGGTCTTACGGAAGAATCTTATATAAATATTGTTAGTAATCCTAAGTTTTTGCAAAAATCTAGCGATATCAGTTGATTTTAAAGGAGAAGAGAATTATGGGGTATGATGAAGGGCTGGATAGCTTTGACGATGGTTTAGATAGTGGTAGTGATAGTGGTGGACTAGATAGCTTTAGTGATAGTAGTCTGGATAGTCCTGATAGCAGTAGTCTAGAAAATTTTGGCGACAGTAGCCTAGATGGTCTGGATAGTGTTAGCAACAGTAGCTTAGATAGTATTGAAAATTTAGATAATAGTAGCCTGGATATTGTAGATAATACTAGCGAAGTACCTATGGTGGATAGTGTAGATGCATTAGAGGTAAACAATGAGCAAACTTTTGATGGCTTAGGAGATGGTAATACTTTAGATGTTGTTCCTAATGATATATCTGATGAATTGGACACTTTAGATGCAATAGAGAACAATCCAATAGAAGCTGTAGAGACTGAAGCAACTGAGAACTTGAATTTTTTTGAGAATAATGAGGCTATTAATTTAGAGAAGGAAGATATTTCGGAAGTTAACCCGGAAACCTCTGGAGAAATGTTAAATGAGAATAACCCATATCAAGAACAATGGGAAGATTTTTATGAAGAAATGAATGGAGAGACCATTGATGAATCTTCGGAAAAATGGGATTCTCTATCAGAGGTTCCATTTTCTGGAGATGATAATCAACTAGAGATAAGTGATAATACAGACAATATTGAAGAAAGTACTGAAGAAGGTCCTCAAAAAGTATTAAAACTTACACCGACAGGGGGAGATTTCGGATATCAAGAAAAAACATTTCTGGAAGAATCACAAGAGGAATTTGATCAGATTGTAAGTGACGAAAATATAAGTAATACAGAAAAAATAGATCAATTAAATGATTTGAAAGATAACCTAGAAACTGCACAGGAACAAGAATTAGAAGACTCATATAATGAGGTAGAAAGTGCCGAGGAGGTGCTAGATTCTTCTGGTATTCAGGAATATCAGGATTCGTTTGATCAGGTTGTTGAAGATGAATCATTAAGCAATGAAGAAAAAATAGATCAATTAAATGATTTGAAAGATAACTTGGAAATTGCGCAGGAACAAGAATTAGATAATTCATATAATGATATAGATGATACAGAGGCTATAGAATCTCCTTCTGAGATTCAAGAATATCAGGATGAAAGCTTTGAAGAAACGTATGAGACGGAAGAACCAAATGAGAATATTGAGGACGTTTCATCTTGGTTAAATGAAGTAAATCCCAACTTTGATGAATTTGATGTAGATTCACCATATAGTAATAACTGTGGCTCATGTGCATTTGCTGTTTATAATCGTTTAGAGGGAACCGATACAGATATATGTGCAACAGCAGAAAATATTCCAACAAATGAAGCCATGGAAGTGGCAACTGGTTTGGAAATGCAACAATCTACTCCGGCAGACATAGAAAAAATGTTACTTGATCAGGGTGATGGTGCTCATGCAATAATTGGTGTGGATAGAGCAGAAGGACCGGGGCATTGGTTCAATGCTGCTGTGATTGATGGAAAAGTATATGCGATTGATGGACAGAGTGGACAAATGTATGATTGGCCACCCGATTATGGTGATGTAGTTCATTGGGATGTTAGTGTTAAAAAGGAGATGTAGATATGAATAGAGAAGAAGCAATTATCATGGCTGCAGAGGCTTTAAATACAAACGTGGATGAAATAAAAGATAATGTAAAAGAGGTGCCGGAAATTGGTGGCTTCTATTTTTGGCAAAACATCAGAGGTGGAAATTCAGTCATTATCGATTCTGCTGGCGAACGACTTAGAGCAACATCAGCAGTTAGTTTTGAACGACACTTAGAAGCATTTAAAAACGGAAAAAGAAATTAATGTATTTTTTGAAATGCAATGCACAATTTTACGAAAGGAAAGATGATATATGACACCTGAAGAGGAATATGCTGAAGCCCAACGAATACAGGCAGAAATAAATCGTTTGGTAGTTCGAATAAATGCTGAAGTGGTTAGGCAGAATCAGTTGTATGCTGAACTTGAGTATTTAGAGACCAATATTGTGATTCTTGAACAAAATGCTAAAGTTATGAGCTCAGAAGTTAATAACTATATGTCTGGATTAAGGGATAAGCTTAAAAAGGCAGAGGCTGATGTATCTGATTTGTTCTATGCATTAGATGATCTGGTAAGAGTATATACTGGATTTAAAAGCATGAGTACTGCGTCAAAAAACATGACTCAGTATACAGATGAGTATTATACAAAGTTTCATTTTTATAATAAATTGAGACGTATAGCATTAGGTTACATTATTGGACTAGACGCTAACATCATTTCGGATGAGACATTAAGAAAACAAGTTGAAGAAAATTATCTTCAAAATACTGATTATTGGTTATCATATGCTGCTATGGCCGTAATGCTTTGGGCAAGTGATGAACAAGAAGCTGCTAATAGAGCTTTAAATAAAGCTATTCATATGGATTATTTTAAATCAGCTGTTTTCTTTATGTTGGTTAATCTAAGGTTCGGTAGAATTGAGGCTGCAAAGAAATGGTATTTGATATATCTGGATCGAGTAGATGTGGATAATTTGTCTAATGAATGGCAGTTTCTTTTGCAAGCATACCTATCGGGCGTTTTTGGTGCGGATGCAAAGTTTAATGCATTAGCAAAAGAAGGATTAAGTAACCTTCTATTACAGATGGAGAGTACGCATCCTAATTACGGTAATACAATAACTGGGTATGTTTTGAATTTTTCAAATGGATATTCATATGTTACATCAAATGAATATGAAAATCTGAGAAGGTACTGTACAAATTATGAAGAGATGAAAGATTTGCTGTCTTCTGCTGAGAAAAATGAAGTTTTAACTCAATACATTAGAGAAATGTGGGAACAAGATGAAGAAGTTTCTGAAGATTATGGAGAAAGAGTTGAAGATATACTTTATGATTTGATTAATTCGTATGATGACACTGAATTAGAGATTTGGAAAAAAATACGATTTAATGAGCATGTACTTCGCTCAAGAGGAGATATGCAAAAGGCTCAAGCCGGATATAATGCAGAGTTTCCAGATGAGGGAAACAAAACCACATTAGCTGACAAGCTGTTTCAATGGGCTTTTGAACAGAATGCGGCAAAAGTAGATTTCAAGGTAAGAAGATTTTCTTTGGATTACTTAAAAAAGTGGATTGTAAAGGGATTTGAACAGTATTATTTATCGTATAAAGAGAAAGAAAAACCATTATATCATTTTAAAATAAATGATTGGGAGATGGATTGTAACGAGAATTCAGAAAATGATGCTGTTGATAGTATAAACAAGCATTTTAACAAGAATTATTTTCGGAATATTATATCGGATAATTATATTATTATTTTTATTGTAATGACTTTAGTTGCTCTATTATTGATAGGAATCACAATATCAAGATATAATCCGGTAACCTTAGTTATTGGGATTTTATTAGGAGCGGTAGGTGGTTTTCTTCTTTGGAGGAGAATAGTGAATCTGAATCAAATCCTCTATAGAAAACGTGATAAGGCTATAGCAATAATTCGAAGTTGTCTAAAAGAATTGGCTGCTTGGAGAAAGAATTATAATGAAAGTAGTAGTAAGAATAAAGACTTAGTGGCTGTTTTTGACAGTCTGAGTCTATAGGAAGGGAGGCTTTTGAATAATGAGTAGAGCTGAACAGGCCGTTCAATCGCTGAATCAAACAATTAATGGTTTTTCTTCGGAAGTTAATGTAAAAGTAAATTCAGTTACTGATTCGACGAATCATGTACAAGCGACTGCGGATAAGATATATGCAAAAGTAAATGATTTTAAAACAGGAATGATTCAGAGCGAGGAAAAACAACTTGCTCATGAAAATTTGATTAGAATTGACCAAATCTTAAAGGAACAGTTTGGTGATCACGAAGCAATTCGAAAAACTGTTATGGGTGTTGTTCGAGATTTTGATATAAATCTTGTAAGAACAAGCACTATTCAAGAACTGTCTGAAGAGTTGTGGATTACATCTTCGAGATATTGGTTATCATATGCACTTCTAGCAATAACTGCGTGGATAAATGATAACCAAGAGGTTGCTAAAAATGCATTGTCTGAATGTGTTAGGCGAGAACCTCCCAAAGCAACGTTATTCTTCTGTATATTTAATTTAAGATTTGGAAGAAATGACTCTGCAAAAAAATGGTTTAAAGAGTATTTAAAAACTGTGGATCCGACTAATTTAGGTCCAGATGCTGCAATAATGCTTCAAGCATATCTTGCAGGTTTGTTTGGCTCGGATCTTGAACTGGAACATGAAGTAAATACTGTAATTCGTGGATGGATGAGTGAACTGAATGAAAGTTCGGAACAGAATGAACTATTTATTGGTTTATATGAGAGATTTATTTTAAACATGCCATCTCAGAAACCTCCAATTTTTGATAATATTCGTTCTCATTGTAGTGAATATAATAGAGTTCAGGAGTCCTGGAAGGATGCTTCAAAGGTTCAATCTTTGATTGATTTGATAGATGGAATTAATGTTGAAGTTGAACAACAAAACGAGGAAAACTTTAAGAGTAGAATTGATAAAGTTTTAAATGATCTAATAAGTGGATATGATAAAGAAGAAGAAGAATTAATAAAAGAAAGAGATTATTTCTCTGCTATTATGAATCATGGTGGTGACGTTGAGGCGGCAAAGGCTGATTATGATCATCAACAGAGTCTCGCAAATAATGGATTTAATGTTGGAGAAAGAATGATTCAATGGGCAGTTTATAGTACCTCTGGAGAAGTTGATGTTACAGTACGCAAGTTTGCTATGCAAAATACAAAAGAATGGTTTAAGTCGGCTGTATCTAGATGGGAATCGGAAGTGATAAAAAAATATCCTTTAGATTATCCAATTTCAGTTGGTGAATGGAAGGGTGTATCAAATGGCGAGGATGTTGAAAAGGTTACATCTGAGCTTAATGATTACTATTATGATAATAAACTAAAGTTTGCTTATTTGAATACTCCGAATATTGCGGCGGTTATAGTGTTGATTTTATCGATAGGTTTATTCTTCTTAACAAGATTTTCATTGATTTTTACTCTGGCAGCTGCAGTATTTCTTTTGCTTAGAATTTTGAAGGCTAATAAAGAATATCCTGCTATGGTAAATGGATATGTTAATGAATTAAGAAGTACGATGAGTGAAATAATGCAATTTAGAACGTATTATCAAACAGAGATGGATAAAAAGGACTATTTGATTAATACTATTGATTCGTTATAAAAAAGGAGATTATAGAATATGGATGCAATGGAAAACAATGTAAATGGACAGAGTATTGACGATATGCTTGCAAAGAATATGCAGCAGATGTATACGCAGAATAAGGGCTATGATGTATCAGATGAACGTTTGAGCGAGATAGAAAAAAAGCTTCCTAACTGGAGTTTAGAACCACCTTTTTCTCAGTTAAAGTAAGAACTATATGAAAATATTTAAAATATTTAGCAAAAAAAAAGAGGAAATAAGGAATCAGTATTCTTTTTCGGAGTGGAAAAATTATATTGATTCGGTTTTGAAATCAAGCTATGAATCTATACATTTCGATGTTATAAGAGACATGTTTCCGGAGGATTATTCAATAGAGTATAATCCGATTCTGGCGGATTCTATTGAAAAGCTTGAAACATTTGCACTTAAGAAAATCATTAATTCATTTAACAATAAGTGGAAAAGAGGAATTGAAGAAAATGATATTACCTTAGTTTATTCAGCGTGGAATGAATTGGACGTGTCATTAAAAGAGTGTTTATTTTATAAGGGGATAGAATCTTTTCCGACGGAAATCAGTGAACAGCTGGATGAACAGGTGTTTAAAGTGGGTAATGATATTCAACATACATGTGAGAAATCTATAAAACAAGCTGAGAGTGAATGCGAATCTGTTTTTTTGAGGGATTTATATTATCTGATTCGCAAGAATAGGCTTTTGAAATAATGATTTGGAGAGTTGAGGTAAATTTCAAATGTCGAGTTTTGTAGAAACAAAAAATGAAATTGTTAATTATATAAAAGCTAGAACCCCATTAGTTATTATTGATACTAATGAGAGAGAAAGAATAGAAAAAGCGTTAAGGCAAATATCCAGTGATATAAGTGAAGAACTCTATTACTATACTGATTCAAATCAAGTGCAAGTGTTGGGAGGAAAAACAAACTTTGACACTGGCGATAATCCGTTGGGCTTTTTTCTAGACAAAATGAAAAAGAACAGACATTTGAATATCGTTTTTGGAGATGTCCAAAATGTTTCATCAGATAGTTTTTATGCTCGTGAATTAGTTAACTTATTGTACAAAGCGTTAGAAACAGATTCAGTCATAATGCTTATCACTTCGGACAGTATTTGGGAAAGAATAAGTGGATTTGGAATGACTGTAACTTTAGATCTTCCGAATGAAGAAGAGAGGTTCCATCAGATAAATAATTTCATAAAAAAATATGAAAGTAGCTTTGATATTGAATGGACGGAAGATGATATTATTTATGCAAGTGCAGTCCTAAAAGGTTTTACGGAAGTTCAGATAGAGAATATTTTATCTACTGAGGTAATTAGTCAAAATGCGTTAAAGAAAAATAGAATACAAAATCTTGATAAACAGAAAATCAAATTGTACGGAAAGAATGATGCGGTACAATACATTGCAGTTGATCCAGATTTGGAAGCGTCAGGAATGAATAATCTAAAAAAGTGGCTTGATGAGAAGAGACATATTTTCTTTATGAAAGATGAAAGATTAAGAGAGTATGACTTGAGAGCACCTAAAGGTATTCTCTTGGTAGGAGTTCCAGGATGTGGAAAATCACTTACAGCAAAAATGATATCTAAAGAGTGGGGACTTCCTCTTTTTAGATTCGATTTAGGATCGATATATGATAAGTGGGTAGGTGGTAGTGAAAAGAAGATGCGCGAGTCATTACGTTTTATCGAAAATGTCTCGCCGTGTATTCTTTGGATAGATGAAATTGAAAAGGGGTTATCTGGGGCTGACTCGGAAAACGATGTTGCAAAACGTGTGTTGGGAGAATTCTTGTTTTGGATGCAAGAATCTAGCGCAAAAGTTTTTATGGTTGCGACGGCGAATAATGTTAAATCACTTCCGTATGAATTATATAGAAAAGGCAGATTTTCAGAAATATTTTTTGTGGGTCTACCTGATGAAAAAGCAAGGTATGAATTGATTAGACAATATTCGGCCAAATCTTTGCATTTGGATTTTAATGAAGATGAGATTAACGAAATAGTGGAAAAAACTGAAGGGTTTTCTCATTCTGATATTGAGGCAATGGTTAAAGAAGTGGCTCAAACTAAACTTTTGTACAATGATAAGATAAATGTGATAGACGAATTAATACAATGTGCAGATAAGATAATACCGATTTCTAGAGTGAACAAAGAATTAGTTAATGAAATAATAGAATGGGGTAGGGATAGGACTCTTAGTGTGTAGATTGGAGGTAATATAGTTGAGTAATGCTGCATTAATTGCGGAACGTAATAGACTTCAAGCCGAGCTTAATAGACTTGAAAATGAGAATCGAAAATTACAGGCTGAGGTGGATAGTACCGTTTCACAACTTGATAATATACATAGTGGGCTTAATAGTTATCAGAATGATGTAAAAAATGCATTGGTTCAGTCGAATAATAAAATGAATAGTTCGGCAAGCGTTGCGGATGGGGCATATGGCTTACAACAACAAATAGAAAGCCTTTATCCATTATATAAAAACATGGAAGAGGCGGATAAACGTATCCGTGAGTTAAATAATAAAAAATATTATGATTTTAAAAACTATCGTACTGTGAGAAAGATTATGCAAGGATTAATGGATAACCTTGATTTCAATCTTATTAACGAAGGAATAATATATAAAGCTATTGAAAAGGAACATCTTCAAACTCCGGATTTTTGGTTGACGAGTGCTCTTATAAGTATAATGAGCTGGATTAATGATACAAAAGATCATGCTGATAGAGCGGTAGAAGACGCATATAGGATGTCGCCAAAGGATTGTTGTGTTTTTTATATGATAATGAATCTTCGTTTGGGTAGAGAGGAAACTGCATTAAAATGGTTGTCTCTATATGAACAACAGGATTTAAAAAGATCGGACTATGAAACATTTTTGCTTATGTTCTCGCTTATTAGCAAAACTGTATACGAAAATGTAGGTACGAGTGTCAGAACTCGAGTTGAGAATTTTGTTACGAGAATAATAAATGAAAGTATGCAGAAAGAGGGTTATAGTGAAGAACAGATTATCAGCCAGATAGCTGAGTATTTAAGAGTTCTTAGAACTAGAGGTTCCTACAATTATCCTGCAATTCAGCAATACTCAAGTGATTATGGGAATTTAGTTGAATTATTGGATAGTGCGGCGAATAATTATAATATTCTCGAAAAAATTAAACAGATAATGAATGCACGTATAGAAGAAAGGAACGCTTTTCTAAAGGAGTATATTGATAAACTACTAGAAAAACCTAATGCTGTTGAGCGGGATACCTATAATGAAATTAATTATAATGAGAAAATAATTCTTTATAAAGGTGATATAGCTGCAGCAAAAAAAGAATATGATAGGGAGATGAGTTTCGAGACCGAAGATATTAATTTAATATATGAAATGATGAATTGGATTCACTCACCTGAGAAAGATAATGTGAATGGGCAAATGCGATGTAATATGTTTGGAATCATGAAAGGATTTGAACAGTCAGGTTATCAGTATTATAGAAGCGGTTATATGTCATTAGTTCGTGATGTATTTCATATTAAAGTAAATGATTATGAAACAAATGCGAATTTGAGAACGCCAGATTCAGAGTATTCAAAGGTGAGAAGCTACTATAATGGTATCCTTAGTGGCCAATTAGCAGGCATAAAAGATATAATGTCATATATTTTATTTGTGATTGCTGGTGTTTTATTGGTTGGAGGTATTTTTTTAGGAGGCCCATTAATTGGAGTGGGTATTTTTGGAGCAGTTGCGCTGGTGGCAACTGGAGTTGGAAAACTGTTGATAAATAAAAATAAAAGAATAAATTTAGTAAAACAATCGGAAAGCAATATTAAATCAGTTAATAATATTATTGGAAAAATGTCGGATGAATATAGAAAAGCTATGGAGTTATATTCAAGCTATGATTTAGTAAGCGATGAGATAATTGATGAGTTTTCGAAAATTTGAGTTTGACAGCGAAAAGAGGTGTATGACATGAAAAGATGTCCTATATGTGGAAGAGAATTTGTTGATGATAGTTTATTTTGTGAATATGATGGAGGTAAACTTATAGAGTATAATGACCAACCATATTCTCAACAAGAATATAATACGGGTGTTTCTGGTGTACAACAAGCTGAACCACAGCCATATATTCAACAGGATGAATATAGTAATCAATTATATGAACAGAAACCGTATATTCAATACGATGGATATAGTGAACAGCAAACTGAACCACAGCCATATATTCAACAAGATGAATATACTAATCAGATGCAAGAGCAAATTAATACTCAGACAACAGATGATATACAAGAGTATGCAAAGCAAGCCTTTATACCGCAAGATGGATATGTTAATCAAACACATGATCAATCATATGCTAATGATTCATTATCTCAAGAATCAAATATGACATTATATGCGCAAGAGCCAGCACAGCAAGCGGCAGAACCGGAAACATATGCGCAGGAGCCAGCACAGCAAGTGGCAGAAATGGAAACATATGTGCAGGAGCCAGCACAGCAAGTGGCAGAAATGGAAACATATGTGCAGGAGCCAGCACAGCAAGTGGCAGAAATGGAAACATATGTGCAGGAGCCAGTGCAGCAAGCGGCAGAAATGGAAGCATATGCGCAGGAGCCAGCACAGCAAGTGGCAGAAATGGAAACATACGTGCAGGAGCCAGTGCAGCAAGCGGCAGAAATGGAAACATATGCGCAGGAGCCAGCACAGCAAGTGGCAGAAATGGAAACATATGTGCTGGAGCCAGTGCAGCAAGCGGCAGAAATGGAAGCATATGCGCAGGAGCCAGCACAGCAAGCGGCAGTAATGAATACATATGTACAAGAGTCTGCACAACAAATTTCACAAACACATGACTATAATCAATCTCAAAATATCTCAGATAATAAAATCTTTGAACAACAATCATTTGTTCAAGATAGATTTAGCCAACAAAGAAGTATAAGTAATACTATAAATACTCAACGATATAATGCGGCACAAACTGATATGGCTCAAGGAAGTATAAATGCAAATATGTCATATAGTCAGCAGCAGAATATGATACAAGCTAACAATATTCAGATAAAGAGTTTTTCAACACATTCTGATGCAACAGTAATGACTGTTTTTGAAAAAGCCGTCATAGGAATTCTGATAGGTGTAATAGCTATTGCAGCTATATTAGGTGTGTTATGTATCATTGGGGTAATTAATTGAGATTACAATCTTTTAATTATGTATTATAAGTTTACTTTAAGAATAGTGTTATACTAAAAGTGAGCGCATCCGAAAGGGTGCGCTTTTTTTATTTGAAAAATTATGCATTGCATTAATTGCGTGGTTATAGTATAATTTATGCAATGCATAATGGTATTTAATATGGTTAAGTAAAAAATATAATGATATAATAGGAGGGAAAGAATATGGGCTTAATTAATAAGAAATATAAAGATAGGCTTTTTTGTTTTGTATTTGGAAGAGAAGAAAACAAGAAATGGACATTGGATTTATATAATGCGATAAACAATACTACTTATGACAATATTGATGATGTTCAGATTTTTACAATTGAAAATGTTCTTTATATGGGGATGAAGAACGATGTTGCTCTCATTGTAGAAGACGTATTGAGTGTATATGAGCAGCAGTCTACATTTAATCCTAATATGCCCTTAAGAGAGCTAATTTATGTTTCTAAGCTCTATAGTAGATACATAAGAACAAATAAGCTAAATGTATATAGCGAAAGTTTGATTAAGGTACCTAAACCTAAATTGGTTGTCTTTTATAATGGAAAAAAAGATAAAGAGGATACTGTGCTTAAACTTTCGGACGCATTTATTGATAATACATCAAATGTAGACTCAGATATTTCTGTTAATGTTAAGATGATAAATATTAACTATGGTAAGAATGAGGAATTACTAGAGAAGTGTAAGATACTTGAAGAATATTCGTGGTTTATTGACAGGGTGCGATTAAATAGTTCGATAATTGAAATAGGCGAGGCAGTGAATAGGGCGTTGAATGAGATGCCCGATGAGTTCGAATTAAAATCGTATTTGTTGATCCACAAAGCGGAGGTAACGGATATGTGTATTACTGAGTATAACGAAGAGGAAACTTTAAAAGCGATAGGCGAAGAGAAGTTTGCTGAAGGAAAAGCCGAAGGAAAAGCTGAAGGAAAAGCTGAAGATATTAATAGAATTAGCCAGATGGTTCTTGATGGCATTATTCCAGAAGACGTGGCTAAGACTATAATAGATAATCTTTAATAATAAGGTGATATTATGAAAGATCCGAAAGATACAATAAAAGAGATTAGAGAGCGAACAGGTTTGAGCAGGAGAGATTTCTGTGAAAAATATGAAATTCCATATCAGACCATGACCGATTGGGAGTTGGGGCATAGGACTCCACCAGAATACCTCGTAAAATTTATGGCATACTATATTGCTTTTAATGACGTTAATGAAAGTGTTGACCGGTAGCGGTTGACACTTTTTTGTTTAAGGAATATACTGAGTTAGAGAAATTTAACTGAAGGTATTTGATATGAGAAAGTTTGAAGTTACGGGCATGAGCTGTGCTGCTTGTCAGGCCAGAGTTGAGAAGGCTGTAAGTGTTGTTGACGGAGTGCAGAGTTGTGCAGTTAGTCTCCTTACTAACTCCATGGGAGTTGAGGGAACTGCAAGTGACAAGGATATAATTGAAGCAGTGGAGAAGGCTGGATATGGTGCTTCTCTTTTTAATATTGATGAAGATAGTGTTGAAGATCTTCTGGAGGATAAGGAAACTCCTATACTTAGAAAGAGACTTATAAGCTCAGTTATTGTACTTCTCATTCTGATGTATTTTTCTATGGGACATATGATGCTTGGCTGGCCGGTACTTATACCTGCTTTTGAGAATCATGTTGTTCTGACAGTTTTTGAAATGATACTGGCTATTATAGTTATGATCATTAATAAGAAGTTCTTTATAAGTGGATTTAGATCTTTATTCTCAGGTGCTCCAAATATGGATACATTGGTTGCCCTCGGAAGTACAGCATCCTTTGGATACAGTTTAGTGGAATTAATACTTATGATTAGTGCCTCATCAAAGGGCGATATGGATACTGTTATGAAGTATTCCATGAACCTATACTTTGAATCTGCGGCTATGATTCCTACTCTTATTACAATAGGAAAACTTCTTGAAGCTAAATCCAAAGGTAAGACTACTGATGCTCTTAAGAGTCTACTTAAATTATCTCCGAAGAAGGCAACAGTACTTAGAGATGACTATGAAGTAATAGTAGATATAGATGAAGTTAAGGTGGGAGATATTTATATTCTCCGTGCAGGAGATATAGTTCCTGTAGATGGCGAGATAATAGAAGGAAGCTCTGCAATAAATGAAGCGGCTCTCACGGGAGAGAGTGTTCCAGTAGATAAGCAGGAAGGTGATATGGTATCAGCAGGTACCATAAATACAAATGGTTTCCTTAAATGTAAGGCTACTCGTGTAGGAGAGGATACAACACTTTCGCAGATAATACAGATGGTAAGTGATGCGGCTGTCACGAAGGCTCCGCTTGCAAGAATTGCAGATAAGGTTTCTTCTGTTTTTGTTCCAGTAGTTATGGGACTGGCCCTTCTGACATTTATAGGCTGGATGATAGCAGGGCAAACAGCAACATATGCAATCGCTCGAGCTATTTCAGTTTTAGTAATCAGTTGCCCATGTGCACTTGGACTGGCAACGCCTGTGGCTATAATGGTTGGTAATGGAATGGGTGCAAAGAATGGTATTCTTTATAAGACAGCTGAGGCAATGGAGATTGCTGGAAGAGTTGGAGCGGTCGTTCTGGATAAAACAGGAACTATTACAAGTGGAGAGCCAGAAGTAAAGGATGTTATCGTAGCTGATGGCGCAGATGAGAAAGACCTAAAGAAGTATGCTTATGCTATTGAAAAGATGTCAGAGCATCCACTTGCAAAAGCGGTTGTAAAACATCTTGAAGAAAATGAAGACATTGATAAAGAAATTAAGGTTGCTGACTTTGAAACCATGGCAGGGTCTGGCGTTAAAGGTTATGTGGATGGAAAGCTTATAGAAACTGGAAGTTGTACATATATTGAATCCAAGCTTTCAAATCCTGATGAGGTAAGTAAGCTTACGGACTCTATAGCCGAGCAGGGTAAAACCCCAATTCTTATTATGTGCGAGGGTAAGCTTCTTGGAATATTTGCTATTGCTGATCAGATAAAAGAGGATAGTAAGCAGGCTATTGAAGAATTATCCGCTATGGGTATATATAGTATTATGTTAACTGGTGACAATTATACCACTGCAAAGGTTATAGCAGACGAAGTTGGCGTAAACGAAGTAGTTGCAGGTGTTATGCCAGCAGAAAAGGAAGAAATAATCAAAAGGCTCCAAGAAATTATGTTAACCGACAAAAAGAGTCTTAAGGTTGCAATGGTTGGAGATGGTATTAATGATGCAGTTGCTCTTACCCGTGCGGATTCGGGTCTTGCAATCGGTGCAGGCACTGATGTTGCGGTGGATGCGGCAGACATTGTACTGGTTAAGAACAGTATAAGAGATGCCGTGGCGGCTATAAGAATGAGCCGTGCTACCATAAGGAATATCCATCAGAATTTATTCTGGGCTTTCTTCTATAATGTCATATGCATTCCTTTAGCCATGGGATTATATGGTATAGCGTTAAAGCCTATGTATGGAGCGGCAGCCATGGCATGTTCCAGCGTGTTTGTTTGTCTCAATGCACTACGGCTTAATCTTGTTAAACCATATGAGGGTAAAAATGACAAAGTCCCAGGATATCTAAAGGATGGCAGAATCAAGGACGAGATAGAACGTGTGATCACTTCTAAGAAGCTGGAAACCGCTGCAAAACTACTTACAAATAATAAAGGAGGAAATGGAACGAGCATGAAAAAGACAATTAATATTGAAGGTATGATGTGTCCACATTGTGAGGCAACGGTTAAGAAGGCTCTTGAAGGACTGGACGGAGTGGAGTCAGCAGAGGTAAGCCATGAGGCTGGAACAGCTATTGTTAGTCTTACTGCTGATATTTCCGATGAGGTATTCACAAAAACTATAGAAGATAAAGATTATAAGGTCGTTTCTATCAGTTAACAAAGTGCACAACTTTATATAATAAAGTGGCCGTATTTTTTACATAAATATAAGAAATTTAAAGTTGCCATTAGATTGAGTTTATAGTAAATTTAAAGGGTGTTTTCGTTTTTGAAAGCACCCGATTTTGACTTTACTGGAGGAGGTTACGAATTATGGTATCAAACGTTACAGACACTATAAAATACGTTGGTGTAGATGATCATGATATTGATCTTTTTGAAGGACAGTACGATGTTCCAGAAGGAATGTCTTACAATTCATATATCATTTTAGATGAAAAGACTGCTCTTATGGATACAGTAGATGCATCCAAGACAGAAGAGTGGCTGGCAAATGTAAAAGAGGCACTTGGGGACAGACAGCTTGACTACATCGTAGTACAGCATATGGAACCAGATCATTCAGGAAGCTTTGGTGTGATCATCAACGAATATCCTGATGCAAAGATTGTTGCTTCAGCGAAGGCATTTGTCATGATGGGTCAGTTCTTTGACGGAATAGACCTTGATGATAGAAAAATAGAAGCTAAGGAGGGAGATGTCCTCTCCCTCGGAACTCATTCTCTTCAGTTCATTATGGCTCCAATGATCCATTGGCCAGAGGTTATGATGACCTACGAAGCCAGCGAGAAGGTATTCTTCTCAGCAGATGGATTTGGAAAGTTCGGAGCACTTGACTTCGATGATCCTGAAGGATGGGCATGTGAGGCTAGAAGATACTACTTCGGTATAGTTGGCAAGTATGGAGCAATGGTTCAGAACCTTCTTAAGAAGGCAGCTAATCTGGATATTGAAAAAATACTTCCGCTTCATGGACCAGTACTTCCAATGCCAGGAGATGAGCTCAGCTACTATATAGATACATATAATACATGGAGCAGCTATGAGCCAGAGACACACGGTGTATTTGTGGCTTACGCATCTATCCATGGTAATACAGCTAAAGCAGCTAAGAGGCTTGCAGAGATGCTGGAGGCAAGAGGCGAAAAGGTTGCTATATCTGATATTTGTAGAGAGGATATGGCAGAGTGTGTAGAAGATGCATTCAGATACGATAGAATGGTTATCTGTTCATCAAGTTATGACGGAGGCATTTTCCTTCCAATGCATGATTTCCTGAATCACCTCACAGTTAAGACCTACCAGAATCGTAAGGTATTTATCCTTGAAAATGGTACTTGGGCCCCAAGTGCAGCCAGAACAGCTAAGGCAATAGCCGAGAACTGGAAGAATGTTCAGGTTCTGGATCCTGTAGTTACTATTAAGAGTACCATGAAGGAAAGCGACATACCTAATATTGAAGCTCTTGCTGATGCAGTTGTAGAAGCTGGTAAATAGGCTTTAAAGCAACAAGGAAAAAGATAAAACAGGAGTTTAAAAATGGGTGGATTTTTTGCAACAGCATTAAAAGGTGATTCGGTTTTCGATCTGTTCTACGGAACAGACTATCATTCACATCTGGGAACCAGACGTGCAGGAATGGTAGTACATGGAAGAGACGGCTTTAACAGAGCTATTCATAATATCGAAAATGCACCATTCAGAAGTAAGTTCGGTAAGGACGTTCATGAGATGGAAGGTAACCTGGGAATTGGTTGTATTTCCGATTATGATCCACAGCCACTCTTAGTTCGTTCACATCACGGTACATATGCATTAGCTTGTGTTGGAAAGATAAACAATTCTGACGAACTGATAGCAAATGTATTCAAAAACGGTGGCTCACATTTCCAGATGATGAGTACCGGAGAAGTTAATAAGACAGAGCTTACAGCGGCGCTTATTAATCAGAAGGATAACCTTATTGAAGGTATAAAATACGCCCAGGATTCTATAGATGGATCCATGACGATACTTCTACTTACACAGGATGCTGTTTACCTGGCAAGAGATAAGTATGGTCGTACTCCTATAGTAATTGGATATAAAGAAGATGAAGGCTTCTGTGCAGCATTTGAGTCCTTCTCATATCTGAATCTCGGATATAAAGATTTCAAGGAACTTGGACCTGGTGAGATAGATGTAATGACACCAGAGGCAGTAACTGTTATGGAGAAGCCAGGCGAGAAGCTTCGTATTTGTACATTCCTTTGGGTATATTATGGATATCCATCATCACGTTATGAAGGCATTTCAGTTGAGGAAATGCGTTACAACTGTGGTGCAGCTCTTGCAAAGAGAGATGGATACGGAAAAGATGATATAGATGCAGTTGCTGGTGTACCTGATTCTGGTACAGCACATGCAATGGGTTATGCGAACGAGTCAGGAGTTCCTTTCTCAAGACCATTTGTTAAGTACACACCAACCTGGCCACGTTCATTTATGCCTACACATCAGAATAAGAGAAACTTAATTGCTAAGATGAAGCTTATTCCTGTACATGAGCTGATAGATGGAAAGAAACTTCTTCTCATTGATGACTCAATTGTTCGTGGAACACAGCTTCGTGAGACAACTGAGTTCCTTTATGATAGTGGAGCAAAGGAAGTTCACATCAGACCAGCATGTCCACCACTTCTGTTTGGATGTAAGTACATAAACTTCTCCAGATCGAACAGTGATATGGAGCTTATAGCTAGAAGAGTTATTGCTGAAGAAGAGGGAGAGCAGGTTGATAGAACTATACTTGATGACTACGCTAATCCTGATTCGGATAGATACCATCTGATGCTTGAAAAGATCAGACAGAAGCTAAACTTTACATCTCTTAAGTTTAACCGTCTGGATGATATGATAGCAGCAACTGGAATGGACAAAGAACAGCTTTGTACATACTGCTGGGATGGAAGAGAATAAGAAGGATTCTTTCTAAAGATTTATTTATGGTAAGGTTCATTATTTATAATTCTGTAGGAGCGGTAAATCTGCTCCAACAGAATGACGCGCATAAGCTGATGTGGAAATGTCATATTTGAGAAGCTGAGATGATAATCAGCCTTAGAGGTTATAGAATTATGTAAACCAAGAGAACCTCCGATAATGAATATTATATGACTTATCCCGTCAATACCAAGGTTTTCAATATGGCTTGCCAGCTCTTCGCTGGTAAGCCTTTTTCCTTTTATTTCAAGAGTTATTACATAGGTATCAGTTCCGGTTCCTGTGCTGTCTGGAATGTATTTGGAAACACGGTCAGCTTCCTTGGCAAGTATCTGCATTGTAACATTATCACTTGCATTATCAGGAGTTTTTTCATCAGCAACTTCTATCACGTTGAGTGTGCAGTAGCGACTGAGACGTTTGCTATATTCATCGATTGCATCCCGGTAAAACTTTTCTTTGATTTTTCCAACACATAATATATCTATTTTCATTTTTCGGCCTTTTTATTTGAATTTAATATTGGTTTTACTTTTCGTCTTCCACGAGGGTGAAAGGAGCATGTAAGTTAATTATATCGAATACATCTTCGAACTCCTTTTGAATGACGCCAGATTCTATTAGGTCACCAGCACCATATCTTTTTAGCTCGTCATTTACAATACCGTCATTTTCAGTTATAAAGAAGCGGATATTACGTTTCTTCAGGCTTTTACTTAAAGCCACAAGTCTATCAGCAGCGGTGATATCTACGTTGTTTATTCCACTGGCATTGATGATTATAACACGTGTATTTTCATCGATTGCATCTTCCAGGTCTTCTATAAAAGTATCTATATTGGCAAAGAACAGGTTGCCGCCGAAGCGGTACATTACAATACCCTGTATTGCTCTTGCATCATCATGAGCCTTCATGGAGTAGAAGCCTTCGTGTCCTGGTCTCACACCTATATAAGTTCTTGGTGGAGATACAGCCTCTCTGATGACAACAATGAATGAAAGTGTCATTCCAATTATAACGCCGTACATTGTTCCGAAGAACAAAACGCCTATCATAGCGGAAATAAAGATCACAAAATCCTGCTTGCTGTTTTTATGAAGTCTATGTGCCAGTTCAAATTCGCAGGCGGATAGCAGTGCGGCTATGATGATCGCGGTCAGTATTGGAACTGGTAGTAGCGGAATAAAGTCAGTACAGAACAGTAGAATAATAACCATGGAAATGCATGCTGCAATGCTTGTTATCTGAGAACGTCCGCCGAACTGTCTTACTATAGTTGTTCTAGAAACGCTGGCATTTACAGGACAGCATCCGAAAACTCCTGATACGAAGTTTGCAAGACTGTATGCCAGTACCTCGCGTTCAGTGTTTAGATCATAACCGTCTTCGATGGCATTTGACCTGGAAGCCAGCATGGTTTCGGACATGATGACTAGCGCTATTGTCAGAGCTGAGAAACCTAAGTTCGGAAGTATGGAAAAATCAATATGCAGCAGCTTTGGAAGTGGAAGACCGCTTTCTGTTGCAGGAAGAAGTTTTACTCCTTTTTCCTCAAGGCCAAGCTTTACATTTAGTATTCCACCAATAACCAAAAGGATAACTGACATAGGAAGCTTTGGCACCAGCTTTCTAAACAGGATGATTATCAAGATAGTTGAAATACCGAGAATGAATGAAAGTCCATTAAAGGATGGGATTTCCTTCACCATATGAATGATAAGATGTGGAAGCTCTCCGGTTCCTGGAGTTCCTCCCCAAAGCTTAGGAATTTGCATGGAAATAATCTCAAGACAAATACCGGTTATAAAACCGCCCATAACTGGAACGGAAATGTATTTAACGGCGCGGCCCGCTTTCAGGAAGTAGAATAGTAGCAGCCAGAGTGCAACGAGTAGTGTAAGTACTGGAACTGCATTTATAGCTTCCTTGGATTCCTTTACAATATCAAGGGAAATAATGGTTGCGCCGGTAAGTGCGGCTGGAGCTGCATCTACTCCGAAAACAAAGTCATAAGAAGTGGTAATGATTCCGAAAACAAGAATAGGCAGGATGGAGCCATACAGTCCGTAGATCATAGGCAGTCCTGCTATCTGTGCATATCCCATTGAAATAGGGATAGAAACCAGGGCGACAATTATACCGGCGAAGATATCTTTTGGTATATGAAGAGCCGAATACCCTGATGGAAATTTAGATTTAAAATAATTCTTATTCATAAAATAAATATACCTTATTATTTTACAGAGGTCAAAATGATTATGGTGTTGAATAAAAGAGTTTTTGACCCTTACTTCTTTTTATGATAAAATCTTTTGTGGCTTTTTGATAGGTTAGAAGTATAAATGGATTTTGGGGAATTTCTATTTATCAATTGGAGAAATTATGAGTAATAACGCAAATGATAGAAAAGCAGTTGTGGGTTTTCTCAGGGTCATGGTTGTTCTCGTGGCAATCCTTCTTGTGATTCTGCTTATTATTATATTCTTTGGTATTATGGGCCAGAACAAGGATGAAAGTCTTGGGAAGGACGATGTGCTGGATGTATCTGAGGTGAGTTCGGAAGAGGAAGTGGATACAGCAACCGAACAGGAACCTGTACCTAATGGTGATGCGGCCGGTATAGACCCTGACAGCTGGATGGCAGATAAGAAAATCTATGATCCACAGATGACTGACAGTACAATGCATCTTGCGGCTGCAGATATGAATAAGTTTGACGAGATCATTGCCAACAGTGCTGGAAATGATACATCAAATGAGGAGGATGGCGAAGGCGGAAGTGCCTGGGATAGTGTTTCATTGACACTTGATTCAGTAGATGGTTCCATCAATTTCAGTACTCCTGGAGATCCTATAAAAACACAGCAGCTTACAAGTACTTACATGATACTTGTAGATTTGGATTCAGATACTATTGTGGCAGAAAGAAGTTGTGAACAGGTTGTCAGTCCTGCATCAATGACAAAAATCCTTACTGTTCTTACAGCAAGAGATTATATAGATGAGACAACGTTGGCAGATAAGTTTACTGTTTCTGCTGAGATAACTGACTATGTTAGAAAGAATGATTGTAGCGCTGTTGGTTTTACACCTAATAGCGAGGTTACAGTCAGAGACTTGCTTTATGGAACAATCCTTCCATCAGGTGCAGATGCGGCTCTTGGTCTTGCGGAATACTGCTGTGGTTCACAGGAAGCTTTTGTTGAGGCTATGAACAAAAAGGTAGAAGAGCTTGGCCTTTCTGAGACAGCTCATTTTACAAATGTAGTTGGTATTTATGATCCTGATCTTCATTGTACTATGAAGGATATGGCAGTTATACTTGGTGTAGCTGTTCAGGATGACCTTCTTCGCGATGTACTTTCATGCAGAACTTATTCAACAGATGCCACATTTATTTATAGTGATACAACAGAGGAAGGAACTTCCGAGGAGGATGTACCTGAAGAGGATAAGAAGCCTATAGAAGTATCCAACTGGTTCCTTCGTAAGATAGAAGATAAGGATATGGACGGTAACGTTATAGCTGCTAAGACTGGATTTGTAAATGAATCCGGATGTTGTGCGGCCAGCTATTACGAAGCGGATAATGGTAAGAAGTATATCTGTGTTACAGGAAATGCATTCAGTTCCTGGAGGGCGATTTATGACCATGTTTCTGTTTATAGATCCCTTACAGATTAAAGCCAGGTCCAGGTCCTGATTATTAAGGAAAGACATGGATAAAAAAGAGAAAAAAGGAAATACGAAGGAGCCCGGCGGCTCCTTTTTCATTTACCAGATAATAAATATTCGTAATAATCTGCATTTTAGTGTATAATCAATAAAGTTAACTTTAGTTGCATATTGAGTGAAGGATTGGTTTGTTATGAAACAGGAGAATGTAAAAAAAATCAGAGAAAATATTGAGGAGAGGTTTGTTGGAAAGACCTCCGTGGTAGATAGTGTGATAATCGCACTGTTGGCAGGCGGTCATGTTCTGATAGAGGATGTTCCTGGTGTAGGTAAGACAAAGCTGGCTAAGTCGCTGGCACAGTCGGTGGATGCATCTTTTGCCAGAGTTCAGTTTACTCCAGATACTCTTCCTACAGATATAACAGGTGTTTCCATTTATGATGCGAAGGAAGCAAAGTTCAATGTGGTGAAGGGACCTATCCACAATGAGATAGTTCTTGCGGATGAGATTAACCGTACATCACCTAAAACCCAGTCGGCGCTTCTTGAAGCGATGGAAGAGCATCAGGTTACAATAGACGGAAAGACTTTCCAGCTTCCAGAGCTATTTATGGTTCTTGCAACCCAGAATCCGGTTGAACAGCTGGGAACTTATATGCTTCCAGAGGCAGAGCTGGACCGTTTTCTTATGAAGATATCGATCGGATATCCTAAGATGGAAATGCAAAAGGATATGGCCAAAAGATTCCTTGAGGGAACACTTGAAAAGCCGCTTACTCCTGTTCTTAAAGCAGAGGATATTATCCAGATGAAGGAAGAGGTTAAGCAAGTTACTATGACAGACGAGATAGTAGAATATGCACTCAGCATTGTAGATGCATCTCGCTCAAATGATAATCTGGAATATGGCCTCAGCCCTAGAGCTGGTCTGGATCTTCTTATAGCATCAAAGGCTGCTGCTTATGTAGCAGAGCGTGACTACGTAATTCCTGAAGATGTCATCTCAATGGCGAAGAAAACTCTTCCTCATAGAATGATACTCACGACTCAGTCAAAGATGAATCGTTATACAGGCAGTCAGCTGATAGTTGATATTATTGAGAAGATTAAGAGACCAAACTAAAAAGTATTTCTAGGATTAGAGCAGTGGGAAGTATTAGGGAATTTTATTTTAAACATAGGAAAAGAATACCGCTAATCTGTTACATTATCTTGCTTATTCTTGCAACGATAAATGCAAGCATGAAGGGCGGTGCTTTTTCCTATGTTTTATTTTATGCCGTAATTCTTTACCTTCCTATTTCTGCGATTTATATTCTGTTTACTCTGTTTGTGATTGAGATTTATCAGGAAACAGAGAATAAAATTCTTTATAAAAATACAGCTGAGAAGTATCAGTTCGTTGTGAAGAATTCTTCCGTTATTCCAATCTCAGGAATTATTTTTACATATGACGATAATATTGCCTACTTCACAAATGATTTTACAAAGGAAGCTTTCAGGTTCCTGCCTAAAGAAAGGGTGGTGATCGATACCGAGATCATCTGCCGATACGCCGGAGGTTATGATGCAGGAATAGAAGGTTTTTATGTGCAGGATATATTTGGCATTATGAGATTTAAGAGGAATGTTAAGATTCCGGTCAGAGTGCATGTTCTTCCTGTAATTACAGATGTGGCACACGAGGTTGTGAAAGAGCTGAGTGAACTGGCTGACAGAGGAAATCTTTTCAATCTGATGCAGCCTGAAAACTATCTGGGAAATGACATCCGAAAATATAATCCTGGCGACAGCCTTAACAGAGTTCATTGGAAAAACTATGCCAGAACGGGAGAGATGTTTGTCAGACTTCCTGAAAAACAGGAATCTGAGATGATCAGTCTGGTGCTTGTAACTGAAGTGATGGATGGCACCCTGGATAGCATTAAGAGGCGTGACAGGTTCCTGGAATACCTTGTATCCGTTGGAGAATACTTTGGCATGAGCAGTCGTCCGCTTATGATAATTTACTACGATATGGGAGTGAAATCCTTTATCATAGACAGTCCTGAAACCTTCCATAGCTTTTATGCTGAGACCATGTCCCGTGTGGGAATAAAACACTCCGCCGGTCACGAAGAAGAACTAACAGGCAAAGAAGCATTGGCCAAGGCAGGTGGAAACAAAGGCAGCATGTTAATATTCAAAGAAAAAACATGCATACTTGAACACATATAAATAAGTGGGAATATGAATAGTAGTGAGAATAACAATAGAATATTCAGGGATTATCTGCTGAGGGCTCCGATGATACTGGTTGTATTCATCCTGGGGTTCTTCACTATCAGATATATCTTCGGGGGAATTTATGAGCTGACTCCATTTAATTATGGATGCTATACATTCTTCTTTTTTGGTGTGCTGATCATATTGGAACGTCAGAACAGAAGAAAGCTTATACTTCCTGCTTTTGGTGTGTTTACCTTGGTGCTTCTATTGATCGCGCATGAAGCATTTCTTATATTCAACATCCTGTCCGGTCTGTTTATAGTGCTCCTTGTATTTGCACTCGTTCAGGAAAAGCTTCACAGAAAAGGCTTCACTATTTTTATGATCTTTGAAATCCTTTTCTGGATTGCCTGTTTCACAGATAATAAGCTTGCAGTGCTTTGTCTGATTGTGGGAACTATCTACATGGTGGGCATTCTGCTTAAGAAGGATGTGGACTATGGATTCATCGTTCTTCTGGCATTTGCTATCATATGTTTCATGCCAGTGAGAGAGGAGCCTATAAGATGGACTCTGATCAGAAATACATATCACAGAGTTGTCCTATTTGCTGAAGGCATTATGAATGAAGTGGGTTACCAGTTTAGTGGCTGGTTTGATTTCGAAAATTCATTTGCTGGTTATTCCGAGGATGGTTACCTCACAGGTGCGATTTCCGGTGGTTCCAGGCAGGAGCTTGAATTTACGAAGAATGGCTCCAGCGAAAGAGTTTACCTGAAAGGTTCAACCTATAAGACAATAACGCCTGAAGGCATGACTGATAAAGAACTCATGGACCAGACCTACAATGAGTGGATGGTTGAATTTATAAATGCACTCCGTAAAAATGAAGTAACAAAGAAAAAGGCAGCGTGCTTCACAAATATCGAAAGCGCTGAGATTAAATTTGAATATATCAGGACGGCAGATGTAATCCGCCCTGAAAATCTTATGAGGATTGATGAAAGCCTTAAAAGTGGTATGCGCTATAAGCAGGGTAAGGGCTTTGATTATAAAGTTCAGTATATGTCTATCGATTATGGCAGTCCTTATTTTCTAGAGCTTCTTGAAAATAATCAATACAGTCAGGATGAAGAGGGCAGGGTTATTTATACAGAAGATGACATTTGCTCATATGAAGAGGCCAGAGAATATGTGAAGGAAACATTCAATGTTAATCTCTCCGTTATGATGAGTGAAGAAAAATATAATAATGTAAGAACAAGACTTATCGACGGGACTTACCGCAGCAGTCTGGAGGATTATCTGGATACTTCCATGTCTAATGATGACATTAAGAAGCTGCAGGAGAGTATAACAGCAGATGCTAAGACAAGCTATGAAAAGGCAAAGCTGATAGAAGCATATCTTAGAAATTATACCTATGACACATCTGTTGATCTTAGGGGAAGTGACAATTATATAAATGATTTCCTCTTTGATAAAAAGAGTGGTTATTGTATACATTATGCTGCAACAATGGTTCTTCTACTTAGGGATGCAGGAATTCCGGCTCGTTTTGCCAGCGGTTACATGTATAACTCAGAGGATGGAACACAGGTTATGAATAATTCAGCTCACGCGTGGGTTGAGGCTTATATAGATGGAATTGGCTGGATGACATTTGAACCTACTGCGGCAAATCCAAATGCTGAAATGCTTGCCTGGGGAAAGAAATACAAGGGTGAGGAAACTGCCGAAGTAGAAGTGGAAGACCAGCTTGAAGAGTGGCTTAGTGAGGTGGAAGCACAGGGCTCCGCCGACAAATCTGAAAAATCATCTCTTGCCGAAAGACTATCTGGCGAAAAGAAGGGTGAAGAAATAGTAGATATGGGTATCATAAAGAGAATACTTATCTATGTTGGCATCATTCTTTTAGCGGCTGTACTTTTAGTGCTTTCAATCATTGGAGTGAGAAAACTTTGGTTCAGTCTGCTTACACCAGAAAAGAAACTGACAGAAATGGTTAAAAAAGTATGCAAAGATATAGAAAAAAGTGTAGAATTGGAAGAGGACAAAAATCTTCTAAAGAAAAATGATGGATCACTTTATGATTATCTGAAGTATGCGGAAGATGAATCTTACAGAGAAAAACTGAGGGGGCTGTTTGATCTGTATTATCGTTATAGATTTAGAGGGGACGAAGTAACAGAAGAAAAACTTAAAGGGGTTATGTAATGATAGGATCAGTATACTGGGTTTTATTTGTTATATCGCTAATTCTCTCAATTTTATATGTCTATGTTTGGCAGAAGTATTTTGATGTGAATATTACACTCATCTTTTTACTTATACCGGTTGCCAATCTGGGATTTTTATTATCAGTTATATCTACCAATGTCTTTTCTGCTTTGACGGGTATAAAACTGTTATATCTTGGTACATTCCTTATATATTTTATTACCTTGGCGGTATTTAATATTTGTGAAATAGAGCTGGACAGATTGCTGCGTACATTTATGTTTGTTATAAGTCTTATAGTTTATTCCAGCGTTCTTTTGATTGGAAAAAGCAGACTTTTCTATCGTTCATATAAATTCGATAGCAAGAATTCGATACTTCTCAGGAGCTATGGCCCAATGCATACGGTGCATATTGTGGTCATTTCATTGTTCCTGCTTATTGGCTTACTTGGGATTCTTTATTCCTATAAGCAAAAGAAACAGGTATCAAATCGTATCCTAAGGCTTCTTTTTATTCCGGAAATAATTTGCGCTGTAGGCTTCTTTGCTAATATGTTACTCAAGTCAGAACTGAATCTACTACCATTTACATATGTACTAGCACAGATTGTTTATCTTATGATAATCAGAAGGATGACGCTTTATAATGTTATCGAAAATGTTATCGAATCGATGGCTCAGAATGGTAAAGTTGGTTTTATTTCTGTAGACAGTAATTATTGTTTTCTTGGAGCAAATGAAACCGCCAGGGAAATAATACCTGAAATTAGAGAATTATCTCTGGATCAGAATATCAAATATGTTAAAAATCTTAGAAAAAACCTTATGCATTGGATAGATAATTTTGAAAACTCTCAGGACAATGATAAGAACCTTTTCAGAGTGAAGGGCGAGACCGAAGCTGATGACAAGGTATATGCCATAAATATAAGTTATTTATACGAAGGTAAAAAAGTGCTGGGATATCAGATTTTTATTGAGGATGATACCCAGAACCAAAAGTATATTGCTCTTATTGATAAGTATAATGATGAGCTGGAAGCAGAAGTTGCTGAAAAGACTCGTCATATCGTGGAGATGCATAACAACCTGGTCATGAGTATGGCTATGATGGTTGAGAGTCGTGATAACTCTACTGGAGGACATATTAAGCGTACCAGTGTCTGTGTTGAGATTCTTATTGATGAGATGAAAAAAGATCCAAATCTTCATATGACCGAAAAGTTCTGTAAGGATGTAATCAAGGCAGCACCTATGCACGACCTTGGAAAGATTGCCGTAGACGATGCCATCCTCAGAAAGCAGGGTAAACTTGATAAGGATGAATACGATAAGATGAAAATGCATTCTGCCGAGGGTGCAAGGATTGTGCGAGAAATCCTGAAGGATACAGATGATGAAGAGTTCAAGGTTATAGCTGAGAACGTGGCTCATTATCATCATGAGAAGATGGATGGAACTGGATATCCAGAGGGACTTAAAGGAAAGAACATTCCATTTGAGGCGCGCATTATGGCTATAGCAGATGTTTATGATGCGCTGGCATGTAAGCGTGTTTATAAGGATCAGATGCCTCTGGATAAAGTTAATGAAATAATTATGTCTGGTATGGGACCACAGTTTGATATTAGCCTCCAGCCATATTATGAAAAAGCGAGACCAAAACTGGAAGCATATTATAATTCTCTGGAAGAATATGCTGACGGTTCAAAATAATATATACTATATAAAAAGAGGGAGTTTTTGTTATGAAAAAGAAAGTTGTATCTGGTGCAATCCTGCTTGTTGTGATTGGACTAATCGTGTACACACTGCTTAACCCAGTGGACATGGCAGGATTAGAAGGGTATGAGAGTAAATTCTATTCAACTCCAATTGCGCTTCTTCCACCAATAATAGCAATAGCGCTTGCGCTTGTTACTAAGGAGGTTTATTCATCACTGTTCCTTGGAATTGTGAGTGGAGCTCTTCTTTATTCTAACTTCAATGTTGAGCTGGCACTTAATACCATGTTCTTCAACGAAGATGGAGGAATGCTTTATAAGATAGCGGATACATTCAATGCTGGTATCCTCGTATTCCTTGTTATGCTGGGAATTCTTGTTGCTCTTATGAATAGAGCAGGTGGTTCAGCTGCATTTGGTGTGTGGGCATCAAAACGTATTAAGACTCGTATAGGTGCGCAGGTTGCCACAGTTGTTCTCGGAATGCTCATTTTCGTAGATGACTATTTCAACTGCCTTACAGTTGGTAGCGTAATGCGTCCTGTAACAGATTCTCATAAGGTATCCCGTGCTAAGCTGTCATATATCATCGATGCAACAGCAGCGCCTGTCTGCATTATCGCACCTATCAGTTCATGGGCGGCAGCAGTTACATCTTCTGTACCTGAAGATGCAGATATAAATGGATTCCAGACATTCATAAGAACTATTCCTTATAACTATTATGCGCTTCTGACTTTGGTTATGATGTTCGTTGTAATCTTCAGACGTCTTGATTATGGTCCAATGAAGAAGCATGAGCTGAATGCATACAAGGGCGATCTTTTCACAACTGGTTCAGCTGGAAAGGGTAGTGATGAGAAGTATGAGATAAGCGACAAGGGTATTGTGCTGGATCTTATCCTTCCTGTAGCTGTTCTGATTTTTGCCTGCATTATGGGAATGGTATATACAGGCGGCTTCTTCGACGGAGTTGATTTTGTAACTGCATTTGCAGATGCAGATGCATCAGTTGGTCTTGTATTCGGTGGCATTATCGCTATCGTATTTACATTCTTCTATTACATGCTTCGTGATGTAATAAGCTTTGGTGCATTTATGGAATGTGTAGCTGATGGATTCAAAGCCATGGTTGCTCCAATCCTTATTCTTACATTTGCCTGGACACTTTCAGGTATGACAAACCTTCTTGGAGCTAAGTTCTATGTTGCTGATCTTGTTGCAGGTTCTGCAGCAGGCCTTCAGTCAATGCTTCCTGCAGTTATCTTCATGGTAGCTCTTGGACTTGCATTTAGTACAGGAACATCATGGGGAACATTTGGTATTCTTATTCCTATCGTTATGGGTGTATTCCCAAGTGGAGAGATGATGCTTATTTCAATCTCTGCATGTCTTGCAGGAGCTGTTTGTGGTGACCACTGCTCACCAATCTCTGATACAACTATCATGGCTTCAGCAGGAGCGGAGTGTAATCATATAAATCACGTTTCAACTCAGCTGCCATATGCACTCACCTGTGCGGCTGTATCCTGCGTTTCTTATATAATCGCAGGTTTCGTTCAGAATGCAGCCATCTGCCTTGTAATAGGTATAGTTCTGATGGTAGTTACACTTCTCGTTATTGAAAAGTTTATTGGCCGCGAGCCAATCGACAAGGGCGAGGAAGTTGAAACTGTCGACGCAGAGTAAATATAATTTTTTATTGTGTGTAGATTATGTTAAATCAATTGACATAATATCGTATAATTTATATTATGGTATTGAGAGAATGTGCAGTTTTTTCAATGGATTTTAGAGAAAGGAGTGAGCGGATATGAAGAAGAATCGTGGATTTACTTTAGTAGAACTGATCGTCGTATTAGTTATTCTTGCTATACTTGCGGCTGTCCTTGTTCCTGCACTCCTTGGATACATTGATAAGGCAAAGGAAAAGGAAGATATTAATCGAGCAAAGGCTTGTTTAGATGCAGCTCAGGGTGCTTTTGTAGAGGCTTATGGAAAAGGTGTTACAAATGAAAATGAAAATGTTTTAGGTGTTGAATCAAAAAAAGTTTATGGTAAATTCAAGGATGTTGATGCAACATCAACTAAAGCGGCTGAGATGGTTAAAAATTGTACAGATGAAGATCCTTATATATTCATGGTGGCAGTTGGTAGTAGTAAGAATGGTTATAGTGCTTCAGATCATGATAGATATACTGTTTACTATGCTTGCTATGAAAAAGATCCATATTCAAGGCCTTATTATTACTATGATGGCGCGTGGACAACTGTGAATCCTACGTATAAGATAGGAAATAAAGATAATGATACAGTTATAAAAAAGGATAATAATAAAGGTACAAATTTATTGAAATCAAAAAATATTTATATTCAATATTACGTTTTATGTAACAAGGATAATAAATCCCTTAGTAGTACTGATACTAATGATACGACATTTTGGTACTACTTGAAGACAACGCTGTATAATAAGTATAAATAATCTTATCTAAGAACCTGCTTCGGCAGGTTCTTTTTTTTGGTTCCCCCTTACAAAAAGCATCCAACAAGTAACGAAATGTAAAATATACTTGACAAGATGTAATCTGAGTAGTATTATCTGTATCAGATCAAGAAAAATTAAATTTGTTTAGGAGGTAATACAAATGTCAAATTTAGGATTTATCGTGGGTATAATTGTATGTGCAGCATGTATATTAATTTTAACAGCCGTTATTATCAAAATAGCTCATACAGATGGACAGAAACCAAAGTATGATGAGAGGCAGATGATGGCAAGAGGAAAAGGTTATACATATGCATTTTACACTGCAGTATTAGTTGCTATAATACCTTGCTTCTTACCAGAAGAGATAAAAGTGTTTTTAGGTGATATGCTTTACTTCACGCCGCTGCTAGCTGGAATACTGGTTCATATAACATATTGTGTATTCAATAATGCATATCTGGAAATGAACACTGAACCAAAGAGATGGATTTCAGTCTTTACTTGTATAGGAATCGCAAATCTACTTATAGCATTTGCAAACTGCCGAGAAGGTTTTGTAGAAGATGGCTCTCTTAAGAGTGGAGTTCTCAATCTATGCATGGGAATAGTCTTTGTGATCATCATGCTAGAAGTATTAATCAAGTCTAGGCTTGATGCAAAGGAGGTCGATGACGATGAAGAATCTGAAGCTTAAGGCCGCCCGAGCCGGAAAAGATATGTCTCAGGCTGATCTTGCATCAGCTGTGGGTGTATCAAGACAAACAATCAATTCGATCGAAAAAGGCGATTATAACCCAACCATTAAGCTATGTCTTTCTATTTGTAGGACTTTAGGCAAGACTCTTGATGAAATATTCTGGGACGATGAATGAAATGAATAGCATTTTACAACAAATAAAATGCTTTTTGCGACAAAAGTGCCAAGTTAATATTTGTTTGTTATAATATCGAACATGTGAATGTTGAATTGTAATCTTAAGGAGGATGGAAGAATGTCACTGGTTGTAAAGAATCTTTACAAAAAATATGGAGAAAAGGTTGTAGTTGATGATATCAGCTTTGAAATGCCAAAGCCTGGTGTATACGCACTGCTTGGAACAAATGGTGCCGGTAAAACTACATCCATAAGAATGATACTTGGAATGCTGGATAAGGATGGTGGCGAGGTTACCTGGGATGGAAAGCCACTTAACTTCGATACCTGTAACATCGGTTATCTTGCAGAGGAAAGAGGACTTTATCCAAAGTATACACTTGTTGATCAGATCAGATACTTTGGAGAGCTTCGCGGAGTTGATAGAAAGACTGTCGACGAGCGAATTAAATATTGGGCTGAGCGCCTAAAAGTAGAAGAATACATCTATCCTGAAAAAGCAGCTGAGCTTCTGGAGAAGCAGCAGTATGAAGGCAGAGTAAGATATGATGAAAATGGAAATGCAATCAGTGAAGATTTCAGTGCTCCAAAGAAGGGAAGAAAGAAGAAGGCTAAACTTCAGAGTCCTGACCAGTTATCAAAGGGTAATCAGCAGAAGATTCAGTTTCTTATTGCTATGATCTCTGAGCCTGATCTTCTTGTTCTGGATGAGCCATTCTCAGGACTTGACCCAGTTAATACTGACATTCTCAAAGAAGTTGTCAGAGAGCAGATTGCAGCTGGAAAGTATATTATCATGTCCAGCCACCAGATGGAGGTTGTTGAAGAGTTCTGTACTGATATTACAATCCTTCATAGATCAAAGGCTGTTGTATCTGGAAATCTAAATGAGATAAAGAAGGAAAGAGGTAGAGTTAATCTGAGCCTGAAGGTTGAACAGGATATCTCTTCATATATAAAGGATGCAGGTGTTGAGCTTGTTTCTGAAAAAGAATTTGAATACACTCTTAAGGTTACTGGCGACGAGCAGGCCAACAAGCTGCTTAGTAGTCTTATCAATGCTGGTATATCAATCGTTAAGTTTGATCTTAGTGAAATGTCACTTCATGAGATTTTTGTAAATGCAGTTGGTGAAGGCGAGGAGTAGAAGATGAATAAGAGAGAGAATATTTACAGTCTGGAGGGATTCAGTAAAGTATTTAAGTTTACTGTCAGACAGACTTTTAAGAATAAGGGATACTTGTTATCCTTTGTAATTTTCGTTCTTGTTATGACACTTATGGGACCTCTTCAATATCTTGGTCAGAGTGCAGGACAGGGAGCAGCTGAAGATAGCATGAACTTTAATTCAGCAGACGTGGATGTAGATAACATTTACATCTATGATCAGCTGGGCGTGATCCAGAGCAGTGATAATGTTAAAGATCTTTATGAATCCCGTGGAAAAGATGACGATAAAGAAGCGGGAATAACAAGTGATAAGATTCATGTGGAAGATGTGACAGATGCATCTGAAGATTCTATTATCAGTGGACTTAAAAAGAAAGATGTTGCAGTTGTTATAACTGCAAGTGAAACAGGTTATAAGGTAAATGGAATCATAGCTGATGATTCTGATGTTGAGATTGATGACCTGGATGGCATAACAGAGGTCATTAAGGACGATTTTGATACAAAGAGATTTGAAGATAATGATGTAAAGGCGGAAGATGCACAGATGATATTCTCAGGTGTTAATACTGATGGTGTTACATCTGAAACAGAGTATCTTAGCAAAGAGTCCAAAGCTATTTCAGGACAGAAGTATATGTTCTACATGCTGGGCTTCTCAATGATAATCTTCATCGTAGTTTCAATGTCAGCATCTTATATCATTACATCAGTTACAGAAGAGAAGCAGTCAAAGCTTGTTGAAAGTCTTCTTGTAAGTGTAAGACCTATGGCACTTCTTCTTGGAAAGGTTTGTGGAATGATGAGCTATGTTGTTCTGCTCCTGGTATGTGGTGTTATTGGTTCGAATGTATCTGGTTATGTGATGAGAAATGTATTCAATATCTCTGAAGACAAATTTTCAAATAGAGGATTTGATTTCTCAATATTTAAGGACTTCGGTGTGGTAGGCGGAGTTGCACTTGTACTTTCAGTAATTCTGGCATTCCTTGCATTTGGTATGATCAGTGGACTTTTTGGAAGTACATGTAACAAGACAGAAGATATGCAGAATGCAACTGGAAATGTTATGACAATTTCTATGATAAGTTATTTTGCAGCAGTTGCAGCTGGAGGAATGGATAATGATATAGTAAATAAGCTGATAGCATTAATCCCACCATTCTCATATTTCGCAGCACCAGTTACTTATGTAACAGGTAGAATAAGTGCACCAATACTTATTATTTCATATGTTATTCAGATAGCATTGATAGTTGGAATAGTAGTTATCGCGGCAAAGAGTTATCGTAATCTCTTACTAAGTGATTCAACTACTCAGAAACTTAAGACAATATTTAAATCAGCAAAGGGTTAAGGAGGTTAGAAAAATGTTTAAAAATTTCGATAAAGTTTTCAAATTTACATTTAAGAATCAAACCTCTACAAAGGGTTATAAATATGGAACGATTATAACAGCGCTAATACTCTTTATTATCCCTGTTGCTATATTTGTTATCAGTGGTATGGTTCTTGATGATAAAAAGGATACTCTGGAAAGCTGCGGAGCTGAAAGAGTTTATGTGGTAGACCCAGAGGCGCCAGATGCAGACTTTAGTATTATGAATATGCTAGGAGTTGATGGTTATACTGACCTCCAATATTCAAATGCTGAAACAGTTGAAGAGGCTCTCGAAACAATTACAGATCGTAACGAGACTAAGAGTTTTGTTTATCAGGTAAAGAAAGAGGATAATCAGATTTACTCACGTATAATCCTTCCTACAATATCCGAACTGGACGAGGATAAGGTTAAGAATTATGATGATTTTGTAGAACAGAATGGAACAGTATTTGCGATGATCGCATCTGGTACATCTGTGCAGAACTTAAATGAGATGATGAAGATGACTGATTATTCTGTTTATGATAATTCAGGCTATCAGGAAGGTAAGGATTTATATTCCGATTCAGAAAAGATGGATGAACAGAAGAATTCTGAAATCCTTCCAGTATTCAATATGATTCTTACATATGCAGCTATTATCATCATTTATATGGTTATAATCATGTATGGTAACAGTATTCTTCAGAACATTGTTCTTGAGAAGAGTTCAAAGCTGATGGATACAATGCTTATATCCGTTGCACCTGAAGCCATGATATTTGGAAAGATGCTTGCTATCCTGGCATCTGGTATTCTGCAGCTCCTGGTTTGGATTGCAGGTGTCGCAGGCGGAATAGCAGTAGGCGTTAAATTGTTCGATAACATGTACTCAAATGTAAGCGCATCAGTTGTAACTTTCCTTAAGAGTTTTTCAGAGCTGGGACTCTTTAAACCAGTAAATGTAATCGTTGGAATACTTGCTCTGATCTTCGGAATCATAATGTATTCTGCAATCTCAGCTGTAGCAGGAGCAATTTCCAGTACAAGAGAAGAGGCTGCAAGTAATCAGGGAGTATTCATTGTATTCCTTATGATCAGCTTCTATGTAGTTCTTTTCAAAGGACTTAATACAAGTAATATTATTACCTGGCTTTACCTTGTACCATTCACATCAGCAATGGTTCTTCCTTCAGGTATATGCTCAGGAGTTATCTCAACAGGTCTTGCTGTTGCAGGTCTGGGAATACTAATTGCATGCAGCGTTGGTTTAATAATACTTGCTGGAAAGCTTTATAAGATGATGTCACTCTATAAAGGAAATCCGGTTAATATTAGCAAAGCTATTAAAATGCTATGCGGAAAGCAGTAAAGATGGATATAAGTCTTGCCCCAATGGAGGGGATTACAACATATATTTTCAGAAATGCGATTGATAAGTACTATGGGGGTATAGATAGGTACTATACCCCTTTTATCACTGCCAGTCATTTGAAGGGAAGAGAACTGAGAGATGTCTGCCCTGAAAATAATCAGGGGATGAGAACTATCCCGCAGATCCTTACAAATGATGCAGAGCTTTTCCTTCTCATTGTAAAACAGCTGGCTGCTATTGGTTACAGAGAAGTAAATCTAAATCTCGGTTGCCCATCAGGTACAGTCGTAGGAAAGGGAAGAGGTTCTGGCTTTCTTGCTGAGCCTGAAAAGCTGGATAAGTTTTTATATCAGATATTTGAAGGTAGAGATGCTTTAGAGAAGGATATTAATGACAAGATAAAATTTTCTATCAAAACAAGGTTAGGAAAGAATTCCCTTTCGGAATGGGATGAGGTTCTAAAGGTTTACATAAAATATCCGATAGATGAGCTTATAATTCATCCAAGACTTCGAAAGGACTTCTATACTGGCGAGGTACATCTTGATGAATTCAAGAAGGGCGCAGATATGTTCAGGGCCAGAGATGAAGAAAATTCTGACAGCTTTGCCACAGAGATAATTTATAATGGCGATATAGTTGATCTTGATTCTTATAAAAGACTGGCAGAAAAAGTAAACATTACTGAAGAGAATCCTATTATGATAGGTCGCGGTCTTATTATGAATCCAAATCTTGCCAATGAACTGAAGGTAGGAGAAACAGAAGAGTTTGATAAACGAAAGTTCAAAGAATTCATAAATGAGATTAAGGAAAACTATATAGAAGAAATGTCTGGAGAGAAGCAGGTGGTAATGAAGATGAAAGGTCTGTGGGCTTACTTCGGCGAAGGACTTGGTCTTGATAAAAAGAAAATGAAGGAAATATATAAGGCAAACCGTCTGGCTGAATATATGAATGCTATTACATGCATTTAGTTTACATAATCAGATTGTGGTTTTAAAACACAAATTATTGTACTTTCCTTTGATTTTGGACACAATATATGGTAAATTAGAGAACAGTGGGTTATCCCGCTGTTCTTTTTTGATGCAAAGGAGAAAACTTATGGAAGTTATTAAAACAATAGATTATGAAGAGGAGATGGGGCAGGACTATGTGGACTACGCCATGTCGGTTATCACTGACCGTGCCCTGCCTGATGTAAAGGATGGACTGAAGCCTGTTCAAAGGCGTGTTATCTATTCTTTATCTGAGTTGACAAAGTCTGACAGTCCACACCGTAAGTGTGCGCGTATTGTCGGCGATACCATGGGTAAATATCACCCTCATGGTGACAGCTCTATATATGAATGTCTTGTAAATATGGCTCAAAGCTGGAAGTTGCCAATCCCACTCGTTGATCCTCACGGAAACTTCGGTGATGTATCTGGTTCTGGCGCAGCTGCCATGCGTTATACAGAGGCCCGTATTGCCGAGTATGCAGAAGAGGGACTAAAGGATCTTAAGTATTGTGAGTTTATGCCAAACTTTGATGGCACTGAGCAGGAACCAGTACATATTCCTTTCCTTATTCCTAACATGCTTACATCTGGTGCTACAGGAATTGCGGTTGGTATGGCAACAAGTATACCAACACATAACCTGGAAGAAATAGCAAACGCTGAGATTGCATATATCCAGAATCCAAAGATTACAACAGAAGAGCTTCTTGAATATGTAAAGGGTCCGGATTTTGCGACTGGCGGAATAATTAATGTAGATAAAGAAACATTACTTCAGATTTATGAAACTGGTCTTGGTAAGATCAGAGTTCGTGGTAAGGTTGAAATTCGTGATGCAGGACGTGGAAGAAAATCCATCTGTGTTACAGAAATTCCTTATACAATGATCGGTTCTACAGAGAAGTTCCTTAACACAGTAGCTGATCTGGTTCGACAGGGCAAGCTTCCTGCAGTTGTAGATATTGCAGACCGTGGTGACAAGGATGGTGAGTGCCTTGCAATTGATGTTAAGAAGGGTACAACAGATGAAGAGATAGAGAAGATACTGAATATCCTCTACAAGAAGGCTGGTCTTGAGGAAAATTACAGTGTCAACATGAACTGTATTTATAATCGTAAGCCAGAGGTTATGGGTCTTAAGAGAATCCTTGAGACTTATACAGAATATAAGTGGGAGGTTTATACATCTAAGTATAATCGTCTCCTTGCTGCAGAGAAGGATGTGCGTGAGGTTAAGAGCGGACTTCTTGAAGCAGTGGATGTTATAGATCTTATCATTGAGATACTCCGTGGTTCTGCTACAACTAAGGAAGCTAAGGAATGTCTTATGTATGGTAAGACAGATAACATTAAGTTCAGATATAAGGGTTCAGTGGCAGATGCCAAGGAACTTCATTTCACTGAGAAGCAGACAGATGCAATCCTGGCTATGAGACTCCAGAAGCTGATCGGTCTCGAGGTTGATGTTCTGAAGAAGGAACTGGAAGAGGCAGAAAAGAAGATTGCTAAGTATGAAAAGCTTCTTAAGTCAAACGCGGCTATGAAGAAGCAGATGGTTTCCGACATAGAAGATCTTAAGAAGAAATATGCTATCCCACGTAGATCTGTGATTGAAAATCTTGGTGAAGTAGTTGTTGAGAAAGAAAAGGTTGTTGCTACAGAAGAAACAGTTCTTCTGGATCGTTTCTTCTATATCAAGTCTGCACCTCGTGCCGTATTCGAAAAGAATCCGGACGTTGTTCGCAAGTTTGATGTCAACTGTATGTCGGACGACCGTATTGCCATCTTTGACAGTGAAGGTATGGTTCACATCATAAAGGTTTCTGATATTTTGAAGAAGCAGACTAAGAAGGATAAGAAGTTCAGAATTACTGATAAGGGTATTCAGATATTTGAATTCTGCGGAATGAGTCATACAGCAGATGTTGTTGCGATGATGAACGTTTCCGAGATGAACCCTGCAGGAAATATGGAATCTGACACAGTAAAGAATTTAGTGGAAATGTGCAGAGGACATGTTCCTGAATACAATCTTGTATTTGTTACTACAGAAGGTAAGGCAAAGAGAGCTAATGCAGCACTCTTTGATACATCCAGAAAAACATCACAGGCTATCAAGTCACAGGTAGCTTATGTTGGCTATGAAGATGAATATATAGTTGCTGAAACAAATAATGGTTATTCAATCAAGGTTAAGACCGATGAGATACCTGTTCAAGGTAAGGGTGCTGGTGGAGTACAGCTGATTTCCCTACGCAGAGGCGACTATGTTGTTGATGCCGTTTCAGCTGGAAATGATGCCGAGTTCGGTGGCATTTCATTGTCCAGCATGAAAGCTGTTAAACGTGGTGGCAAGGGTAATAAGAAGTCTAAATAAGAGGATAGATAAATGGCAAAGAAGAATGATTCATACGATAGCGAGTCGATAAAGGTCCTAAAGGGTCTTGAGCCTGTAAGACTTAGACCGGGAATGTATATCGGCAGCACAGGTAGAACCGGTCTGAACCATCTGGTGCAGGAGATTATTGATAATGCAGTAGATGAGCATCTGGCAGGTTATTGTAAAAATATATATGTTTCGCTGAATGAAGATGGTTCAGCTACCGTAGAGGATGACGGACGAGGAATTCCTGTCGACCTGCATCCTACAGAGAAGAAGAGTGCGGAACGAGTTGTATTTACTGTCCTTCACTCAGGTGGTAAGTTCAATGATTCTGTTTATAAGATCAGTGGTGGTCTGCATGGTGTAGGTTCCGCCGTTGTTAATGCGCTTTCTAAGAAACTGATTGTAGATGTTTATCGTGACGGTTACATCTATCATGATAGTTATGAATATGGAAAGCCAAAGACTAAGCTTGTGGATGGACTGCTTCCATTCGAACCATCACCTTCTGCAAAGAAGACTGGAACAAAGGTTACTCTTTATCCGGATGATACTATTTTCGAAACAGTCAAGTTCAAGTCCAGTGCCATCCGTCAGAGAATTAAAGAAACATGTTATCTTAATCCAGAGCTGACTATAACATTTGAAAATAAGAGAGATGGCTATGCACCTGAGGTGTTCCATCAGCCAGGCGGACTTTCTGCTTTTGTTGAGGATATTTCAAAAGACCTGACGAAGACATCTCCAGTGGTTGCTATTAAGGGAGAAAAGAATGGAATAGAAGCAGAAATTGTATTTGTTTGTACAGAGGACGGCGATGAAAATGTAATCGGTTTCACAAACAATATTACTAACCCAGAAGGTGGTACTCACGTTACTGGTTACAAAACTGCTTTTGCTAAGATAATTAATAATTATGCCCGTAATGAACTGGGTGTTCTGAAAGAGAAGGATAGCAATCTTTCTGGTGCAGATATCAGACAGGGTGTACAGGCAATCATTTCAGTAAAGCATCCTGATCCTCAGTTTGAAGGTCAGACTAAAACCCGTCTTTCTAATACAGATGTTACTCAGGCTGTAGATGCCATAATGAGAGAACAGCTGACAGTTTATTTTGACCGTAACTATGACGTTCTGAAGGATATCGTTGACAGAGCTGTTGAGACTGCTAAAGAAAAGGCTAAGAATAAGACAAAGGTTAATTTGAATAAATTCTCCTTTGAAGGAAATGGAAAGCTTGTTCGTCAGGAAAGTAACGAGTCAGAGAAGTGTGAGATTTTCATAGTCGAGGGTGATTCCGCTGGTGGCTCTGCTAAGTCTGCTCGTAATCGTAAATACCAGGCAATCCTTCCTCTTCGTGGTAAGATTCTGAATGTAGAGAAGGTTCCTGTAGCCAAGGTTCTGGAGAATAAAGAAATCCAGGCAATGATAAATGCATTCGGCTGTGGCTTTGGAACTGGCTTTGGAAATGATTTTGATATTGACAAACTGAACTATGATAAGATAATAATAATGACTGATGCGGACGTGGATGGTGCACACATTGCAACACTACTCCTGACTTTCTTCTATAGGTTCTATCCTGAACTTATAACCGGAGGTCACATCTACATTGCAATCCCTCCTCTTTATAGAGTGGGCGAGGGCAAGAAGGCTAAATATCTTTATTCAGATGATGAGCTTGAAAAGTACCGTAAGGAGCATAAGAATAAATTCCTTATTCAGCGTTACAAGGGTCTTGGTGAGATGGATGCAAATCAGCTCTTTGAAACAACAATGGATCCTGAGCACCGTGTTCTGAAGCAGGTTATGATATCAAGCCGTGCAGAAGCATCTTCAATTACAAGTACTCTTATGGGAAGTGAAGTAGCTCCTCGTAGACAATATATTGAAGAAAATTCAAAAGATGCTAAAATAGATTCGTGATTTTTTACTTAATATAAATATTATATGAAAACAACGGAGGTTAAAAACATGAGTGACGAATTTAATCCACAGGGACCAGGACCACAGAGCCCTGATCAGACTTTTGGTGGACAGCCACAACAGCCATACGGACAGCCACAGCAGATGGGTGGACCACAGCAGTTTGATGGTCAGCAGCAATTTGGCGGACAGCCACAGCAGCCATACGGACAGCCTCAGCAATTCCAGGGCCAGCCACAGTATGGCCAGCCACAGTATGGCCAGCCACAGTATGGTCAGCAACAGTATGGCCAGCCTGGACAACAGCCAGGAGGTCAGCCATATGGACAGCAGCCACAGTATGGTGGTCAGCCATACGGTCAGCAGCCACAGTTTGGCGGCCAGCAGCCAGGTGGACAGCCACCTAAGAAGAGTAATACTGGTCTTATAATCGGTATTATTGTTGGTGCTCTTGTATTCTTATTAGTTTGTGTTTTTGTCATTATTGCTATAACAGGCAAGAAGGATGATGATAAGAAGGAAGAGAAGAAGACAACTGAGGAAGTGACAGAAGAAGAAACTACAGAAGAAGAGATCGAAGAGATTACTGAAGAAGCTACTGACGAGAAGACAGAGGAAGAGACTACTGAAGAAGAGACAGAGGAAGAAACAACAGAGGAGAGCAGTGCTGGTGGTACAGCTACAACTCCTGATGATATGTCAGATGACATTTTCGATTGTCAGTTTGCAATGGATGGAACAGTTTATACACTTCCATTTGATTATTCACTGATCAGTGATAAGTACACATTTGATCTTGCTGACTATGGTTACGAGGATGGATACATTCTTAATCCTAAGGACAAGGTTACATCTACTATCGAGCTTGAGAGTGATGACCTTGATGAAAATGTAAACTTCTGGGTTGGATTCCTTAATACAGGAAGCGAAGCTAAGGATATTAAAGAAACAGCTGTTTGGTCTTACAGTATTGATATTAACTGGGCAGAAACAGATAAGTACCCAGAAATCATTCTTCCAAAGGGAATTACATGGGGAAGTTCAGTTGATGATGTAAAGGCTGCTTATGGTGAGCCTACAGAAGACCCTTACAGAGCTGAAGAGCTTGGTTACTGGAGTTATACATATAAGAGTGAAGATTACGATGTTTACCTTACTCTTACAATCTATGACGATAAGGGTATTACAAAGATTGAATACCAGAACTATGATACAGACTGATAAATAAAATTAATACTAGAAAAAAACCTCTCTTTCAGTTAATCTGTTAGGGAGGTTTTTATAATATCAAAGGAGTAACTGAATAATGACACTAAGGGAACTTGCAATTGGCGAGACTTGTGTAATTAAAGAAGTTGGCGGGGAAGGTGCGCTCAGGCAGCATTTTCTTGATATGGGTGTTATCCCTGGAGTAGAGGTGACACTTGTAAAGCTTGCACCTATGGGTGACCCAATGGAGCTTAGAATTCATGGGTATGAGCTGACGCTTAGACTTGCTGACGCAGATCAGATAAATGTTGAACTTGTTAAGGATGTTAAAACACAGAATGCTTCAGATGAAGATGATGGGTCTGCGGATGTAAACATTACGGAAAATAAAAGTAAAGATAAGAAAAAACATAAACACCATCCTGGTCTTGGTGAGGGTGGTATTTATCATGACCATACTACTGAGAAGAAGATTCCTGAAGGTACAACTCTGACATTTGCGCTGGCAGGAAATCAGAATAGTGGAAAAACCACTTTGTTTAATCAGCTTACTGGTTCTAACCAGCATGTTGGTAATTTCCCTGGAGTTACAGTAGATAGAAAAAGCGGAGTGATCAAAGGACATTCTAATACAGAGGTTGTTGATCTACCAGGTATCTATTCACTATCTCCATATACTGATGAGGAAATTGTTTCAAGACAATATATTATTGGAGAAAAACCAAAGGGCATTATTAATATAGTTGATGCTACAAACATCGAGAGAAACTTATATCTTACAATGCAGCTTATTGAGCTGGATATTCCAATGGTTCTTGCACTCAATATGATGGATGAGGTAAGAGGAAACGGAGGTTCCATTAACATCAATGCTATGGAGGCTCTGCTTGGAATTCCTGTTGTACCAATATCAGCTTCTAAGAATGAAGGTGTAGACGAGCTTGTAAGCCATGCCCTTCACGTTGCAAAGTATCAGGAGAGTCCTGGTAAGAAGGATTTCTGTGATGAGTCGGATCATGGTGGAGCGGTTCACAGATGCCTTCACGGTATAATGCATCTTATTGAAGATCATGCTAAGCGTGCAGATATTCCTGTTCGTTTTGCAGCTAATAAGCTTATTGAAGGTGATAAGAGAGTATTTGATGCACTTGAGTTATCTGAAAATGAGTTGGATATGGTGGAGCATATTATAGTTCAGATGGAAGAGGAACGTGGACTTGACAGATCCGCTGCTATAGCAGATATGCGTTTCTCATTTATTGATAAGCTGGTTAAAGAGACGGTTGTAAAACCATCTGAAAGTAAAGAAAGAGAACGTAGTGAAAAGATAGATAAGATTCTTACAGGTAAGTTTACTGCAGTTCCAGCGTTTATACTTATTATGGGTGTTATTGCATTTCTTACTTTTAATCTGGTTGGTGCATGGTTGCAGGAACTTCTTGAAAGTGGAATAGGCTTTGTGACGGATAAGCTGGATTTGGCACTTACTTATTGGAATGTAAATGAGGTTATTCATTCGCTAATTATTGACGGTATATTTAGTGGCGTAGGAAGCGTGCTTAGTTTCCTCCCAATTATCATACTTCTTTTCTTCTTCCTGTCTCTTCTTGAAGATACAGGATATATGGCAAGGGTTGCTTTTGTTATGGATATACCACTCAGAAAGCTTGGTCTTTCTGGAAGAAGTATTGTGCCAATGCTTATTGGTTTTGGATGTTCAGTTCCTGGTGTAATGTCCAGCAGAACTCTGCCTTCAGAACGTGATAGAAAAATGACTATCATGATGATTCCGTTTATGAGTTGTACCGCAAAGTATCCAATTTATGGATTCCTTGTGGCAGCATTCTTCCCGGGTAAGGGAGCACTCATAATCATGATGCTTTATCTTCTTGGAATCATTGTTGGAATAGTGACTGCAGTTATTTCTAAGAAGTTTGTATTTAAGGGTGAGGCTGTTCCTTTTGTTATGGAACTTCCTAACTATCGTCTTCCAGGAATTAAGAATGTCGCACAGCTGATGTGGGAAAAAGCTAAGGATTTCCTTGTGAAAGCATTTACCATTATCTTTGTAGCTACAATAGTGATCTGGTTCCTTCAAAGCTTTAATCCTCATCTTGGTTTAGCGGCAGATCCTCAAGATAGTATGCTTGCTAAGGTGGCTGGTTTTATTGCACCAGTTTTTTCACCGCTTGGATTTGGTGATTGGAGAGTTGTGACAGCTCTTATTACAGGATTTATGGCTAAGGAGAGTGTGGTATCCACACTTACAATTCTGACTGAAGGAAACATTGCTGGACTTATTGGTAGAGCAGCTGCTATTTCACTCCTTGTTTTCTGTCTTCTTTATACACCATGTGTTGCTGCTGTAGCATCAGTAAAAAGAGAGCTTGGTCGTAAATGGGCGCTTCTCATGGTAATTCTTCAATGTTCAGTTGCATGGATAGTAGCATTTGTTATTTATAGTATTTTTAAATTAGTGATGGGATAAAAGTTCATCAACTAATTAATAGGAGGTTTTATGGTTGTTATTACTTACCTTGATATGTTTATATTCATAACTATTGTATGGGTATTGCTCAGACTGTACTTTGCAATAAGGGGAAAAAGTTTTGATATTAAAAACGAATTGAAGCTTCTTTTGGTTTATATTTGCATTGTAGTTGTTGCGCGTTTTGTATACTTTCCTCTTGGACTTGATAATGGACATATAAAACCACTTGTTTTTGATTCCAGAAGAGTATTTCCTATATGGTATAATTTCGTTCCGATAGTACATATGTTTGATGATTATGATGGCTGGCTGATCAATATTATTGGAAATATAACGATGTTTATACCAGTGGGTATTTGCTGGCCGATTTGTTTTAAGAAGCTGGATAAGATTTGGAAAGCAATTCTTGCAGTATTTGGATTTACATTATTTATTGAAATATCACAGATCCTGTTTTTTGACAGATGCAGCGATATTGATGATCTGATAATGAATGGAACAGGTGGAGTTATTGGAGTTCTCATTTATTTTGGCATAAAAAAAGCGACATATTTATTAAAAAAGGAAAAATGAGAAACATGTTAAAACGTATAATAGTATATATACTTGGTATATTAGTTCTTGCGCTTGGAATAGTATTAAATACTAAAGCAAATCTAGGTGTATCATCTATCATTACAATTTCTTTTTCGATTTCAAAGATTTGGAATTTGAATTTCGCTAATGTTACATTTCTACTTTATTCAAGCTTTGTAATTGTGGAGATGATACTCAGAGGTTTTAGAAGAGAGTGGAGAGAGTTTTTCTTATCTATTCTTCAAATACCATTTAGCTTGGTATTTACTCGCTTTATGAATATATATGACAGATGGCTTCCTGATTTTAAAACTGTTTATGAAGGAACCTTCTGGGGAAGTATTCCAGGAAGAATCATCATTCTGCTTTTCGCCATACTTCTGACAGGTTGGGGAGTGGTTATGACTGTTAATCCAGGTTTTGTTCCTAACCCTGCGGATGGCATAGTCCATACTATAGCTGTTTGCGTAAACAAAGAAATGGGACTGATCAAGAATATCTTTGATATTTCCTGTGTTGCAATCACATGTACCATCGGTCTGATCTTTGCAGGAAAGATAGTAGGAGTGGGAATAGGAACCATCCTTTCAATGCTCCTGATAGGTAGAGTAATTGCGGTTACAAATTATGTTATTAATCGATTAAAACCTTCTGAAGAAGAATAAAAAAGGGTTTTGTATGGAGTTTGATATTATAAGAATTACGGAGGAGCATGATGCTGAGCTGGAGCTTTATTTTAGTGCGAATGAAACTCAGCTGCTCCATTATTATGAACCAGAGCTAGGTCTTTTTGTGGTTGAAAGTCCGGTTGTTATAGAACGTGCTTTAGCAGCAGGTTACGAGGTTCGTTCCTTTGTTATGATAGATTCTCTAGCAGAGGAGATGTATGAAAGGTTTAGGTCGGCTATCGATAGCGCATCAGCTGGTAAAGAGAAGCGAGATGAAGGATCAGTAGGAAAAATACCAGTTTATGTAGCAGATTATGAAACTATTGCAGACATGACCGGTGTTAATATTACACGTGGTGTTCTTGCGTTGATGAAGAGAAGAGAACTTCCTGGCCTGGAGGAGTTGGTAAAGGATTATCGCAGAATAGCAATCTTTGATGATGTGGAGAACCCTACAAATGTGGGAGCAATGTTCAGGTCTGCGGCTGCTCTTGGTATCGACGCTGTAGTTTTAGCGGGGGCTTCCAGTGATCCTCTTTATAGAAGAGCATCAAGGGTAAGTGTAGGAACGGTTTTTCAGTTACCATGGACAAAGCTTAATAAAAAGAATAAGTCATTGGATTATGTTCAGACTTTGCATCAGCTTGGGTTTAAAACGGTAGCAATGGCTCTAAATGATAATTCAATTCAGATAGATGATAATAGACTTAAGTCGGAGGAAAAGCTGGCAATCATTCTTGGTAATGAAGGAGTGGGGCTTTCCGATGATGTGATTTCAAAAAGTGACTATGTTGCTAAAATACCTATGAAGAACAATGTTGATTCGTTAAATGTGGCGGCGGCTAGTTCTATCATATTTTGGGAGTTAAGATAAATGACTTCAAGACAAGAAATGCTGAGGGAAATGCCGGTCCCACAGCTGATACTTAAATTATCTGTGCCAACAATCATCAGTATGATGGTAACAGCACTTTACAATTCGGCAGATACATATTTCGTGGGCAAGATATCTACAGAAGCAACAGCTGCTGTAGGTCTTGTTTTTTCTGTGATGGCGATTATTCAGGCTGTTGGATTTTTCTGCGGTCATGGTTCAGGAAATTATTTATCTCGTATGCTTGGTGCAAATAAGAAAGACGAGGCAAATATGATGGCATCTACAGGATTTGCACTTTCTCTTATTCTTGGACTTATAGTCGCTATACTTGGAAATATCTTTGCATACTATATTGCGGGCTGGATTGGTTCTACACCAAGCACTATGGATGATACTATTTCGTACATGAGAATTATCCTCATGGGAGCACCATTTATGATGGGGCAGTTCGTTATTAATAATCAGCTTCGTTATCAGGGAAATGCCATGTATGCCATGATAGGTCTGATGTGTGGAGCGGTGGTTAATGTATTCATGGATCCACTCTTAATTCTGTATTTTGGTATGGGTGTTAAAGGCGCAGCGATTGCGACAGTTTCTGGACAGCTCATCAGCTTCTTTGTTCTCTTCTTAGGAAGTAGAAGGGGCGAGAATATAAAAATGCATATTAAAGATGTTCATATTAATTTGCATTTTATTAAGGAGATTATAAATGGTGGAACTCCATCACTTCTTAGACAGGGACTTGCAGCCGTTTCAACTCTTCTTTTAAATCACTATGCAGGAAAGTTTGGTGGCGCGGCAGGAATTGCAGGTATGTCTATCGTAACAAGAGTAATGCTTATGATGATAGCAGCTCTGATTGGTTTTGGTCAGGGTTATCAGCCGGTATGTTCCTTTAATTACGGAGCGGGACTTATAGACAGAGTAAAGCAGGGTTATTATTTCTGCGTTAGATGGGGATTTATTTTCCTTCTTGCAATTGGTGCTATATGTTTCACTTTTGCACCCGAAATAGTTGGCTGGTTCAGAGATGATCCTGAAGTAATAAAGGTGGGTACGCTTGCACTTAGATGCCAGGCGTCTGTAATAGCTTTGTCGTCACCTATTGTAATGACAAACATGATGCTTCAATCAATAGGTCGTGGACTTAAGGCTAGTATTACGGCTTCGGCACGTAACGGAATATTCTTTATTCCGCTAATATTAATCCTCCCTATATTCTTTGGAATGACAGGAGTGCAGATTACACAGACAGTTTCAGATGTTCTCACATTTATACTTATCATACCAATGGCTCAAAGCGAAATCATGTCCATGAATAAGCTGATGGAGTTATAGATAAAAACTATAACGTGTAATAATATATAAATATAGTGGGCTAATAGGTTTTTATTTATCCTATAGTTTGTTTATGATAATATGTCAAAGTAATAATTAAAAATTATAAGAGATTATAAATAACATTAATAAGGAGAAACAATATGAAAGACGAAACAAAATGCCTGCATTCAGGTTACACACCAGGAAATACTGAGCCTAGAGTTTTACCAATCGTACAGAGTACAACATACAGATTTGATACAACACAGGATATAGCAGATGTATTTGATGATCCTACAAAGGCTCTTATCTATTCCAGATTTGCTAACCCAACAGTTATGGCTGTTGAGGAGAAGATTAATCAGCTTGAGGGCGGTGTTGGAGCAATGGCTACATCATCAGGTCAGGCTGCATCACTTCTTTCTATCCTGAATATTGCACAGGCAGGAGATAGTTTTGTTTCTGTTTCTGAGATATATGGTGGAACAATCAATCTTTTTGCTTACACACTTAAGAAGCTTGGTATTGAGTGCATCTTTGTAAATCAGGAAATGTCTGATGAGGAAATTAAGGCTGCATTCAAACCTAATACAAAATGTGTATTTGGTGAGACACTTGCAAATCCATCACTTACAGTTTTCGATATTGAGAGATTTGCAAACATTGCACATGAGCAGGGAGTTCCACTTATCGTTGATAATACATTTGCTACACCAGTATTATGTAAACCATTCGATTTCGGAGCTGATATAGTTGTTCATTCAACTACTAAGTACATGGATGGTCATGCAGTACAGGGTGGTGGTATGATCGTTGATAGTGGTAAGTTTGATTGGACAAACGGAAAGTTCCCTGAGCTGGTTGAGCCAGATGAGAGCTACCATGGAACATGCTATGTAAGAGACTATGGAAAGATGGCTTACATTCTTAAAGCACGTATGCAGCTGATGAGAGATTTTGGATGCTATCCAGCAGCTCATTCAGCATTCCTTCTTAACCTTGGACTTGAGACTCTTCCAATTCGTATGGAGAGACATTTCCAGAATGCACTTGAGGTTGCTAAGTATCTTAAAGCAAGCCCATATGTTGAATCAGTTACATTCCCAGCTCTTGAGGATGACAAGAATCATGATCTTGCTGTTAAGTATCTTGGCGGTAAGGCATGTGGAGTTATCTCTTTCGTAATCAAGGGTGGTCGTGAGACTGCTATGAAGTGGATGGATTCACTTAAGCTTGCTTCTAACGAAGTACATGTAGCTGATATTAGAACATGCGTTCTTCACCCAGCAAGTGAGACACATCGTCAGCTTACAGATGAGCAGCTTGTTGCAGCCGGTATTGAAGGTGGTATGATCAGATTCTCAACTGGTCTTGAGAATATTGAAGATATCATCGCAGATATTGAAAGAGGATTCGCAGCACTGTAAATAGGCTTGAAGGAATAGATGTGTTCTGATATAACTATTTTATAAAAATAATAATTATGAGGATGGTTCTGCTTTGTTGTAGGGCCGTCCTCATTTGAGGTTTTATATGAATATAAGAGATAAAAAAATTCTAATTATAGTTGCAGTCCTCATGATCCTTATTTTTGCATATTTCATGAGTAAAGCGAATAATTCAGAAGGCGAAAATTCTGAGAAAACTACTGAAAACAAAACTGAAACCACAACAGAAACTGTAATGAGTAGTACAGAGGATGAGTATACCTTCCGAAATAATAATCGCCGAGATGAGCATTATGAAAAGCATGGCAAGTATATGGGCTTTGATGATGCTGAGGAATATGAAGAAGCGGCTTCTGATGTTGTGAATAATCCTGAGTCCCTTCATAAGACTGAAAAGGAAGATGGGGATGATGTTTATTATCTTAAGGATTCTAATGAATTCGTAATAGTTTCACCGGATGGCTATATAAGAACCTACTTTAATCCAGATGATGGAATTGCTTATTACAATCGTCAGTGAATCGTGATACAATGTACTACGTGTTTTTGCTTCGGCAAAAGTATAAAAGATTTACAAGGAGTAACATATGGACATAATTAAAAAGATTAGTGAAGAGTTAGAGGTAAAGGTACCACAGGTACAGGCAGCAGTGGATCTTCTGGATGAAGGATGTACAGTACCTTTCATTGCAAGATATAGAAAGGAAAAGACAGGTGCTCTGAATGATGAACAGCTCAGAAAACTCTACGAGCGTTTAACATATCTTAGAAACCTTGAGGAAAAGAAGCAGACTGTTATTTCTAATCGAAGAACAGGAGAAGATGACTCCTGAACTCATGAAAGAAATTGAAGCCTGTGAGACAATGGTTAAACTGGAGGACATATACAGACCTTACAGACCAAAGAGAAGAACAAGAGCAACAATCGCTAAAGAAGCAGGTCTTGAACCACTGGCAGAAATCATTCTTGCTCAGACAACTAAGAAAACTCTTGAGGAAGAGGCAACACCTTTCCTTAATGAAGAAAAAGAAATTGATACAGTTGAAAAAGCTGTTCAGGGAGCTGCTGATATAATTGCTGAGCAGATAAGTGATACAGCTGATTATAGAGAGTGGATAAGAGAGAAGACATTCAAGGCTGGAAAGCTTCTTTCGAACGCAAAGGATGCAGAGGCAAAATCTGTATACGAGAACTATTATGAATTTGAAGAACCACTCAGCAAGATCACAGGTTACAGAACTCTTGCAATTAATCGTGGTGAAAAGGAAAAATTCCTTACTATAAAAATCGATGCTCCAGTTATTGATATAGTTAATTATCTTGAAAGACAGCTGGTTGAAAAGAGCCTTCTTCCAAGAAAAGCGAGTGTAGGTGGAATAAGCTACGACGCTAATAAAAAGTCATCAAACAAAAATAATAACAAGAACAAGTATGCTAACAGCAGCATTGGTGGTCTTGAAGAAATGGCGGCACTCTTAGGTCTTACTGGAGATGACAATAAAAAGAGAGATAATAGACCAAATAAAAATGCAAAAGAAGAGCCAAAGGAAGAAGAGTATCTTCTGAATGTTGGAACACCTGGTGAAACAGAAATACCTTGGACATCACAGGTTATTGTTAATGCTATTGTAGATGCATACGAGCGTCTTATTGCTCCAGCCATCGAGAGAGAAATAAGAAATGAACTTACTGAGACAGCTGAAGATGGAGCAATAGAAGTATTTGGTAAGAACCTTACACAGCTTCTTATGCAGCCTCCAATTGCAGGTCAGACTGTACTTGGATGGGACCCTGCATTTAGAACAGGATGTAAGCTTGCAGTTGTTGATCCAACTGGAAAGGTTCTTGATACTGCAGTTATCTATCCAACAGCACCAACAAATGAAAAGAAGATTGCTGATGCAAAGGCAGTTCTTAAGAAATTTATAAAGAAGTATAATATTACTCTAATTTCATGTGGTAACGGAACAGCATCTCGTGAGTCAGAACAGATTATTGTTGAGCTTCTTCATGAGATACCTGAGAAGGTAAGCTATGTTATCACAAACGAGGCTGGTGCTTCTGTATATAGTGCAAGTGCTCTTGCAACAGAAGAGTTCCCAGAGTTTGATGTAGGACAGCGTTCAGCAACATCTATTGCTAGACGTGTTCAGGATCCACTTGCAGAACTTGTTAAGATTGATCCTAAGTCAATTGGTGTTGGTCAGTATCAGCATGATATGAATCAGAAGAAGCTGGGCGAGGCTCTTGGCGGAGTAGTAGAAGCAGCAGTTAACAAGGTTGGTGTTGATCTTAATACAGCATCTGCACCATTGCTTCAGTATGTATCTGGTGTATCAAAGCCAATTGCTAAAAATATTGTGGCATATAGAGAAGAAAATGGAAGCTTCACAGATAGAAAACAGCTTCTCAAGGTTCCTAAGCTTGGCGCAAAAGCTTTCGAACAGTGCGCAGGTTTCCTCCGTATAGTAGGAGGAAAGAATCCGCTTGATGCAACTGCAGTTCACCCTGAGAGTTACGACGCAACTCAGAAGCTTCTTGATAAACTTGAAATCAAGATGGGCAAGACTGGAATTACAGCGGCTGAGATGGATGTGGTTTCTGCTCTCAGAAAGAATGCATCTGAGAAGAAGAAGCTTGCAGAAGAAGTTGGAGTTGGTGAAATGACTCTGGATGATATCATTGAAGAGCTTCTCAGACCAGGCCGTGATCCACGTGAGGATATGCCAAAACCAATCCTTAGAAGTGATGTTCTTGAGATGGAAGATCTTGAGGTTGGAATGGTTCTTAAAGGAACTGTGCGAAATGTAATCGACTTCGGTGCCTTTGTTGATATCGGAGTTCATCAGGATGGACTTGTTCATATTTCGCAGATAACAAATAAGAAATTCATCAAGCATCCTCTTGAGGTAATAAGCGTTGGCGATATAGTAGATGTTAAAGTTATTAATATCGATAAAGAAAAGGGAAGAATAGGTCTTTCCATGATACTTGATTAGTTTAAGAAGGCGGTTTTTGGTCTAGTACCAGACCGCCTTTTATGATAAAATAATCGTGTGTGGTTTTTTGAAATAAATAGTATATTGTTTTGAAATTCAAATGTATGGGGATACATGATTATGACAATTAAAAATAATACAATTAGAAAAGGTATGAGCATTGCCAGGTACATATGTTTACTTGTCGTGCTCATTTTTGTTTTTGCATTTATTTCCGGCAGCGATTCCTTTGCGGAAAATATTTCAGGAGATGATAATGAAGATGTGGCAGTAGACCCAACCTCGAAGGGGGATGGATATGCTTCAGTTTTGTACAACAATACAAACGGCCTCCCTACATCTGAAGCAAATGCGCTTGCTGAAACCAGCGAGGGATTTATCTGGATTGGAAGCTATGGTGGACTAATAAGATACGACGGAAACAATTTTGAAAGAATAGATTCTACAACAGGTATTGCCAGCGTTGTTAGTTTGTACGTAGATAAAGATGACAGACTTTGGATAGGTACAAATGATAATGGTATTGCCGTAATGGATGACGGCAAGTATAGATTCTTTGATGTTGAGGATGGACTTCCTTCATCATCTATCAGATCAATCGTTCAGGATGCGGATGGTAATATAGTTGTTGCGACTACAAATGGTCTGGCGCTTATAACACCTGATATGGAACTTAAGCCAATAGATGGACGTCTTCTGGATAATGAATATATTAATGAAGTTCGAATTGGAAAAGATAATATTATTTATGGAGAAACACTTTCGGGTGGAATTTTCACTTTTGAAAATCAGAAGGTTACTGCTTTCTATGATGGAGAAGGTCTGGGAATAGGAACTATAAATACCATCTATCCTGACCCTGAAAATGAGGGCTATGTTTATGTTGGTACAGAGTTATCCGAGATTTATCATGGTGTTCTTCAGGACGGACTTAAGGATGCTGAAATTCTTGATGTTTCTCCACTGGATAATATAACATCTATTGAAATTTTCAATGGAACACTCTGGGTATGTTCAGATAGTGGTATTGGTTTATTTGAGAATGGAGAATTTTCTGTTCTTCAAAACATTCCTCTAAATAATTCCATCGACCATATGCTGGTTGATTATGAAGGCAATCTTTGGTTTACATCTTCAAGACAGGGAGTAATGAAGATTGTTCCTAACCAGTTTACAGATATCAATTTTAAATATGGTATGGATGAGATGGTTGTTAATTCAACCTGCCGTCTTGATGACAGATTATTCATTGGTACTGATACGGGCCTTGTTGTTATTGATGGTTCTAATAAACTAAAGAGTGTTCAGATTGATCATATTACTTCTAGCTATGAAGACATAAAGAGTAAGGCAAACCTGATCAAGTTATTAGAAGAAACTCGTATAAGATCCATCATAAAAGATTCAAAAGACAGACTTTGGATTTCAACATATAGTGAGCTTGGTCTTGTACTTTATGATCATGGAGATGTAACTACCTACGGACAAGGTGATGGACTTCCTTCTAATAAGGTCAGAGTGGTCAATGAATTTTCTGATGGAAGAATCATGGTCGCTTGTAGTGGTGGTCTTGCTGTTATAGAAGACGGTAAAGTTACCGAGGTTTATAACGAGAGTGATGGAATTAATAACTCAGAAATTCTTACTGTCTGTGAAGGACATAATGGTGAGATAGTACTTGGTTCCGATGGTAATGGCATCTATACGATTGATAATGGAATAATTAAAAACTATGGCAAGGGTGATGGACTTAGTTCTGAAGTTATAATGCGAATAAAGAAGGATACAACCCGAGATCTTTACTGGATAGTAACAAGTAACTCTCTTGCATATATGAAGGATGAGAAGATTACTACCATAGAAAAGTTCCCTTATTCAAATAACTTTGATTTATATGAAAATGATAATGATGAGATGTGGATACTTAGTAGTAATGGTATTTACGTTACTCCAGTTGAAGAGCTTCTTGATAACAGAAGTATCGATGCGGTTTTCTATAGTCGAGATAATGGACTTCCTTGTGTAGCAACTGCAAACTCTTATAGTGATATAGGTGAAAATGGACTCCTTTATATAGCTGGTGTTTCTGGTGTTGTAAAGGTTAATATTGATAAAGATTTTGAATCTGTTACTAACCTTAAAATGTCAGTTCCATTTGTGCAGGCAGATGATAAATTTATTTATCCAGATGAGAATGGTAACTATACTATTGCATCAGATGTAAAGAGAATTACAATCCATCCATTTATTTATACATACTCATTAACTAATCCAAAGGTTACTTATAAATTGGAAGGATTTGATACTGAGTCAGTAACAGTAAATAGAACAGAACTTGAACCTCTTGATTATACAAATCTGAATGGTGGAACATATACATTTGATATGACCATACAGACATACATGGGAGAGGGAAGCAATAATCTTCGAGTTCGAATTGAAAAAGAAAAAGCATATTACGAAGAGTTTTGGTTCAAGGCTCTTGTATCAGTTTTAACACTTGCATTACTTACAGCGATTGTTGTTTTCTATGTAAAGAGAAAAACAAAAGCTCTTATGCAAAAGCAGGAAGAGAACCGTATATTCATCCGAGAAATGATCGAAGCATTTGCGAAGACTATCGATATGAAGGATAAGTATACTAACGGTCACTCAACTCGTGTTGCAGAATATACAGCTATGCTTACCAGAGAACTTGGATACGATGAAGAGACAGTTGAGAAGTATTATAACATTGGTCTGCTTCATGATATTGGTAAGATTGGTATTCCTCCTGAAGTACTTAATAAACCAGGTAAGCTTACTGATCAGGAATTCAATATTATCAAGTCGCATTCGGCTCAAGGTTATAAAGTTCTTAAAGATATAAGCATCATGCCTGAACTTGCAATCGGCGCTGGTGCCCATCATGAAAGACCTGATGGTAAAGGTTATCCTAAGGGACTTAAAGGTGATGAGATTCCACGTGTTGCACAGATTATTGCAGTAGCAGATACATTCGATGCAATGTATTCTGACAGACCATACAGAAAGAGAATGAATTTTGATAAAGCTGTTTCAATCATAAAAGAGGTTGCAGGAACACAGCTTCAAAGTGATGTTGTTGATGCATTCTTACGACTGGTTGAGAAGGGTGAATTCAGAGCTCCAGATGATGATGGTGGTGGAACAACAGAAGATATAAATAACATCCATAAGCAACAACAAAATCAAGAAGAAGATAAAAAGAAACTTCAAGAAAAAATTAATAAAGAAAAGAATAATGAATAAAAATTATTATTTTTTGTAGTTAAAATATACAAACGAAAATTCTATTAATTACTTTGGTTGTTGAATATGGAGAAATTTTTCAAAAAAGTTGCAATTAAAAGTCAATAATAGTAAAATTCTTTTCGTTGGAAAATAGACATTACAAATTGAACAACTTGGGTAAAAGTTATATTTTAAATTTCTAAACGGAGGAATGTAAAAATGACAGTTAAGAAGACAAGCGTTAAAGATCTCGCTGAGAAGGCAGCTGCTGCTAAGAAGGAAGCTGCTAAGGTAGTTGAGAAGAAGGAAGAAGTAAAAGTAGAGAAGAAGGCAGAGCCAGCTAAGAAGGAAGCTGCTAAGCCAGCTGCTAAGAAGGCACCTGCAAAGAAAGCTGCTGCTAAGCCAGCTGCAAAGAAGGCAGAGCCAGCTAAGAAGGAAGCTGCAAAGAAAGCTGCTCCAGCTAAGAAGACAACAACAGCTGCAAAGAAGGCACCTGCAAAGAAGGCTGCTCCAGCTAAGAAGACAACAACAGCTGCTAAGAAGGCTCCTGTAAAGAAGGCTACAACAACAGCTAAGAAGGCAGTTGAGAAGGTTATCGTTGAGTATGCTGGTGGTCAGTTCGATACAGCTGATATCGTAGCTAAGGCTAAGGCTGCAAGTGGTAAGAAGACAGTTAAGGAACTTAACGTATACTTCCAGCCAGAGACAGGTATGATCTACTTCACAGCTGATGGTGTTGAAGGTTCAACAAACCTGTAAATAAAATCTACTAAGATATAAATAAAAGCACTGTGGTTCGCCACAGTGCTTCTTTTTTTGCTTTTGAATTTTTTTGTTTTTATTCTGCGCCTCTCATCTTAATGATAGGAGAACCTTTCTTTTTAACATAGTCGCCAGTGATAATTACTGTTCCTATATTTTCATCCTTTGGAACCTGATACATGATATCTAATAACAGTTCCTCAATGATAGAACGAAGAGCTCTTGCTCCTGTTTTTCTTTCTTCAGCAATCTTTGCAATTTCAACGAATGCTTCGTCTTCAAATTGAAGATCAACTTCATCCATTCTGAAAAGTTTTTGATATTGTTTGATAATAGAATTGCGAGGCTCTTTTAATATGCGGATATACATATCATTATCCAGATCGTTCAGAGTGAAGATAACTGGAAGTCTTCCAATAAACTCCGGTATCATTCCAAAGTGTCTAAGGTCCTCTGTTGTAACCTTAGATAGAAGAGCAGGATCATTTTCGAGTTCATCTCTAAGGTTTGCTCCAAAACCGATAGAAGACTGTGCGGCAATTCTTGTTTTGATTATATCTTCAAGATCAGGGAATGCGCCACCACATATAAAAAGTATTCCACTTGTGTTCATCATGGTTGTTGGTGTCATAGCATTCTTGCTTCCTGAACCTACAGGTACCTCAACTTCAGATCCTTCAAGGATTTTAAGAAGTCCCTGTTGAACAGATTCGCCACTTACATCTCTGGAACGTGTTTCCTGTTTCTTTGCAAGTTTATCAATCTCATCAATAAAGACTATTCCATGTTCGGCTCTTTCTACATCGTTATCAGCAGCAGCAAGAAGCTTAGAAAGAACGCTTTCTACATCATCACCAATATAACCAGCTTCTGTAAGAGAAGTGGCATCAGTAATGGCAAGAGGCACGTTCAGGATCTTGGCAATAGTCTTAACCATGTAAGTCTTACCAGAACCTGTTGGTCCGATCATAAGCATGTTGGATTTTTCGATTTCCACATCTGTCTGGTCAGGATACTTTTCAGGATTCTCCTCGCTGATAACTCTCTTGTAGTGATTATAAACAGCAACAGACATAACCTTCTTAGCATATTCCTGTCCAACAACATCTCTATCAAGAAGCTTTTTGATCTGATGAGGAGCAGGAATGTCTTCCAGCTTCAGGCTGAATTCTTCTTCCTCGTCATTATCAGTTGCACCATCAGGTCCCTGGGATGGAGTTCCATCCGGGTTCTTTCCAGCGTTTTTTGGTTTACGCTTTTTTACCTTTTGTGAATTAGGAATATCCATATTTGGAGTAAACATATTCAGGTTGTTGAATCCTGGCATGTTTGAGATATCCATAATAGGAGTATTACTAATTTGATCTAATGTTTTCTGCAGACAATCAGGGCAGATGTAAACATCTTTAGAAAAGCTAAGCAGCTTTCCGGCTTCTGATTCTGGTCTGCGGCACATATAACAATAATTCTCGTATTCGCTCAAAGTTTTCCTCCATTACATCGGCTTTTTAGGCCGAAATTTCGTCATTATTTAGTGAAACATTATGATTATATCATCCTATACAATACTTTGTAAAATTTAGGAGTAAATTTCATTATTCTGTATATTGAAAACTAGCCTCTTTAATGCTACTATGGTTACCCGAGGTGTTTTTGGGTGTATATGAGGTAAATAAATGACAAAAATAATAGCACATCGCGGAGCATCTGGTCTTGTTAAAGTAGAAAATACTCTTGAGTCTTTTGAAAAGGCTATTGAGATCGGTGCTGATATGGTTGAATTTGATGTACGTAAGACTAAGGATAACATCCTGGTTGTATATCATGATAAGAACTTCGAGGATCAGCCGGTTTCCTGGTATACCTATGAGGAGATGGAAGCGGTTGCCAAGAAGAAGGGATTTCACGTGCCTCTTTTTGTAGAGGTTTTGGAACTGTGTAAAGACAGGATTTATATGGATATTGAGGTTAAGGAAACAGGCTTTGAGAATAGGCTTGTAAGACTTCTCAAGAAGACTGTTAGTTATGATAATTATTCGGTTAAGTCTTTTAAGGACAATGTAATCTATCGTGTTAAGGAACTGGATCCGAATATTATGACAGGACTTCTTATTGGCTACAAAAATGCTAATTTTAAGAGACGTTATAATGAACTGTTTCCACTGCGAAGACTCAGAAGATGTCACGCAGATTTCGTTAGCCCAAACAGCAGACTTTTGCATTTCTTCTTTGTTAATAGAATGAGAGTTTATGGCTATCCAATCTATGTCTGGACAGTAAATGATGAAAGAACAATGAGAAGGCTTTTCAGAGCTAAGGTTGATGGGATAATAACAGATCGACCTGATATTGCTCTGGGACTCAGATAAAGTATTTAGGTGATGGGTGATGAAGCAAAGGATACAGGCATATCTAAAATATATAGATGAGATTTTAGATGAGAACAGCGAGATCAACAAGGGAGTTGAGCGAGACTGGGATAAAGAGATTGAAAGTCATCTCACTCAGATTGCATTTTTCGCTCATGAAAGACTTGTTCATCTTATAGTAATGTGTCTGGTAGCTATCTGCACGGTTATGTGTATTCTTACTTTTATAATAAAGAGTGAGATAATGCTGCTGCCATTAATTGTACTGTTCTTTGTACTACTTGTACCTTACATTATGCATTATTACCTTCTGGAGAATTCGGTTCAGAGAATGTATGAACAGTACGATGCAATGAAAAATAAGCAGGGGAAATATTTCGGAAAATAAGAGGCTGTTTTAATGAAATTTTTAAAAAGGCTTACATTACCACAGATCATACTTGCTGTTAGTGTGGTAGTTTTACTTGTAACTCCAACTATAATTACATATTCACTTGTTAAGAGAAATACTCAGGCTGATGATGAACTGGAAAAGGTTGCATCTGAAAGCGAGAATATAGTTTTTGGTGCAGAGAGTCCGGCTGAGGAAACTACTGAAACAGATGCTGTAGCAGATGCAGAAAGACTTGAACAGGATACAACAGATGTAAATCCACTTACCATGTCTGATGAGGCTACAGAGACTGATGCAGTACCACTTAATGGTAAGAAGGTTTATCTTACATTTGATGATGGTCCATCTGATAATACAAATGAGCTCCTTGATATATTAGATGAGTATAATGTTAAGGCTACATTCTTCGTAGTGGAAGAGGATGGAGACCATGCTGCCGAACTGAAGCGTATTGCTGAGGAAGGGCATACTATCGGACTTCATTCACAGAGTCATATCTACAGTAAGCTTTATGCAGATCTGAATTCCTATAAGCGAGATGTTAAGGGTGTTCATGACTGGGTTAAGCGCGTGACAGGAATAGATACAAAGCTTTACAGGTTCCCTGGTGGAAGCTCGAACGCAGTATCAAATGTTCCGATTGAAGACTGTATAGAATATCTGCATGATAGTGGATATGAGTATTATGATTGGAATGCGCTGTCAAAGGATGCTGAGAATGCATATCTCACACCTGAGCAGCTTAATAATAATATAATGCAGAGTGTCAGAGTAAATGAGGGGGATTCAATAGTTCTGATGCATGATCTGGATGATCAGCATGCAACTGTTGAGGCACTTCCTGAACTTATTGAGACACTTCAGAGTGAGGGCTATGAACTCTGTCAGATTGATGAAAATACAGAACCTGTACAGCATTTTGAAGAGTAGTGTAGCAGGTCAAAGAATGAACTGATAATAAAGGCGTGTCGGCTGACACGTCTTTATGTGTTTAATAAAGTAGATAGGAAAAGCAATGGATTACCGCGAAGTAAGAGATTATATAACTGAAAAAGAAAAGCTGGGAAGCGTAATGGGGCTTGATAATATCAAGGAACTTTTAAGACGTCTTGATAATCCGGAAAAGTTTGCTCCTGCAGTTCATATTGCCGGAACAAATGGTAAAGGCAGCATTATGGCATTTGTCGAAGAGACATTTGTTAAAGCCGGAATGGTTGTTGGTCGTTATATCTCCCCAACTATTTATAATTATCGTGAGCGCTGGAGAAAGAATAAGGAATGGGCAAGTCCTGAGGATATAGCGCTTGCAATAACAGCTGTAAAGGATGAGGTAGATGCAATGATAGCGGATGGCTTTGACAGCCCAACTGCCTTCGAGATTGAAACAGCTGCAGCTTTCTGGTTATTCAGATATTGGAAATGTGATGTTATGCTCATAGAATGCGGTATGGGTGGACGTCTTGATGCAACGAATGTAATAGAAACAGATGTGCTTAACGTGCTTGCTTCTATCAGCATGGACCATATGAGTGTTCTTGGTAATTCTCTTAAGGAGATTACAAGAGAGAAGCTTGGAATAGTTAGAGATAATTCAGTGCTTGTAACATATCCTCAATGCGACGAGGTTATGAATGAAATAATGGATTATTCGGCTATGCATAATGTAAAGGTGATTGTAGCTGATAAGGATGAGCTGATCATTAATGAGGAAAGCTTCCACAGTGCTTCATTTACTTACAGAGGCGAAGACTATGATATCTCTATGGGTGGAGAATATCAGATTTATAATGCAATGACAGCCATAGATGTACTTAAGTACTTCAAGGATGTTTGTGGAGATTTCATTTATATGGGACTCCTTACTACAAGATGGGATGGGCGCTTTTCTATAGCTCATACAAATCCTTTGGTAATAGTTGACGGAGCGCATAATGAGGATGCATGGCTGCGTCTTCGTGAGAGTCTGGATAAGTATTTTACAAATGAAAAAATCGTATATATAATGGGTGTGTATGCGGACAAAGAATATACAAAAATGATTGATATTCTTTCTCCAACCATGAAAAAATGCTACACGGTTGCATCTCATAATCCTAGAGCGCTGCCTGCTGAGGAACTGTCTAAATGTCTCAGAAAAGCAGGGGTTGAGGCTGAAAGCATTGGAGATGTAAAGTTGGCAGTAGATTATGCGCTGGACCATGCTGAACCAGAGACGAAGATAGTGGTTTGTGGAACGCTTTCTATCACAGGAACAGCGCTAAAATATTTCAATAAAATGAGATTCTAATAAGTGGATATAGTGAGGTTAAAGATTAATGAAAAGAGTTGACTTAGTACTCGATGATCCAAGTTTTATCAAAAGAATAAATGCTATCGAAGAGGGAGAGGCAGACAGAGAATTCTGCAAACACGGAATGGAACACATTCTCTCTGTTGCAAGGATAGCATATGAACTTTATCTTGAATGTTATATCGACTGGCTGGATAACGAATGGCACCATACTGATATGGTACAGGATCAGACAATTATTGATATGAATGACGATATAGAGCATAACTTCTGGAACAAGGAATATATGAAAGAAGTTATTTATGTTACAGCGCTTCTTCATGATATTGGAAGATGTTCCAAGTATGAAGAGACAATGAGTCATAGAGAGGCAGGTCCTATTATAGCAAGACCAATTCTTGAAAGAGTAGGATTCTCCTATGGAGAGATAGATGACATTTGCAATGCCATAAGAAATCATGGCAAAGCACCTGAAGATGAAGGTTCTTTAGATGGACTTATTTACAGAGCTGACAAGCTCTCAAGACTTTGTTTTAATTGCCCATCAAAGGAAGCCTGTGACTGGGATGAAGAAAAGAAGACTAGTAACTTAGTTTATTAAAATGCTTTTGGAGTAGTTATAGAAAGCGGTATTACCAATGGATAAGATAAGAATAGACGATATAAAGATATATGCATATCACGGTGTTCTACCTGAAGAAAAAAGAGATGGACAGGATTTTATAGTAAGCGCTGAGCTTGGTCTGGATCTTAAAACTTCAGGTGTTTCAGATAAGCTTGAGAAGACGGTAAATTATGCTGATGTGACAAAGCTCATCGAAGAAACATTTACCGAGGTTAGTTATAATACAATTGAAGCTGCAGCAGAGTCCGTGGTAGAGGCTATTCTCTCTGAATATAAGCTTATACAGGTAGCTACCATAAAGGTGAGTAAGCCAAATGCTCCAATCGATGCAGATTTTGGAGATGTATCGGTGGAGCTTACAAGAAGAAGACATATTGTTTATCTTGGACTTGGTTCTAATCTTGGTGATAAGAAACAGTATCTGGATACGGCTGTTGAAGAGCTGGGTAAAGATGATACCATTACAGTAAATAAGGTCTCCAGTTATATAGAGACAGAGCCTTATGGACCTGTGGATCAGCCAGACTTTCTGAATGCGGTTATAGAAATAGAAACCTCTCTTGAGGCTGAAGAACTTCTGCAGATCATTCATGATATTGAGCAGGAAGCAGGAAGAGAAAGATTAATACATTGGGGTCCTAGAACTCTGGATATTGATATTCTTTTATATGATGATCAGGTTATTAATACAAAGGACCTGACTATCCCACATCCTGAAATGCATAAGAGAGAATTTGTTTTAAAGCCGCTTATAGAGATAGCGCCTTATGTATATCATCCAACACTTATGAGAAATGCAGTCCAGATGATGGATGACTTAAAAGCATCTTCCTATGTGGCTGTTGAACGTGTAGAAACAGAGGATTTCCAGGAAATTGAAACTCTGGATCTTGCTGGTAAAACGGTTGTTTATGCAGGCGTACCTGGTGCATATGCGGAGGAAGCCGCAACAAAATATTTTGGCGGTGGCGTGAATTATACAAACGTAAAAAAGTTCGATGATGTGGTTCGTGCGGTTGCGGAAGGAAAAGCTGACTATGGCGTAATTCCTATCGAAAACAGTTCTGCAGGATTTGTTACAGGAAATTATGACATCATAAGAACCAGTGGAGTAAAGATAGTTGCTCAGATTACCATAGATATAAATCATTGCCTTTTAGGAATGAAGGAAGCGGTGCTTTCTGATATAACCAAGGTTTATTCTCATCCACAGGGACTTATGCAATGTAAAGAGTATATAGATGAGAATGGATTTAAGACAGAGGGCGTAAGTAATACAGCGAGGGCGGCTCAAAGAGTTAAGTCTGAAGGACTTAGAAATCAGGCAGCCATCTCCAGTGAGAGAGCAGCTGAGATTTATGGACTTAAGGTTCTTGATAAGAATATTAATTTTTCGGCTGATAATTCAACTAAGTTTGTAATACTCACCAGAGAGGAAGTTTTCCTGTCGGATTCTATAACCGTAAGTGTATGCTTCACAACACAGCATAAAGTTGGTGCACTTTACGATGTGATGGGTATTATTGATACAAATCAGCTGAATATGACTAGTATTGAATCTCGTCCATCATTAAAACATAAGTGGGAATACTGGTTCTATGTTACCTTTGAGGGTAAACTTACTGACAGAAATGTTATCAAGACACTTAGAGAACTTAAGGCAAATACTGATGAAATGATTATTTTAGGCACATATTAAGTTTACAGTTCTAAAGTGCGGCATTAAATTATCTTGACAAATAGCAGTTGTTAGGGTATTATAGTCAAGCGTGTGAAAAAACATGGGAAAACCAAGTAGAGTATCCACTCTCACCTGGACAGCCAAAGAGCAGTCGGGTCGAATACATTTGATGCATACCAGATATATTATTTTGGTGTGTAATGACTTTGTATTAAAAGTGGATATTCTTGAATATCCACTTTTTTATTGTATGGAGGGTAAAGCAATAGACTATTTAATTAACGAACAGATTCGAGACAAAGAAGTACGAGTTATCGGAGCTGAGGGTAATCAGTTAGGTGTAATGAGCATTCAGGATGCCAGAGCTGCAGCTGATGAGGCTGGCCTTGATCTGGTTAGGGTTTCTCCTAATGCAAAACCACCTGTTTGTAAGATTATCGATTACGGAAAATTCCGTTATGAGATTTCCCGTAAGGAGAAAGAGGCAAAGAAGAAGCAGAAGACTGTGGAAATCAAAGAAGTGCGTCTTTCACCAAATATTGAAGAGAATGATCTTAATACAAAGATAAATCAAGCCAGAAAGTTCCTTCAGAAGGGTAACAGAGTTAAAGTTACTCTTAGATTCAGAGGACGTGAGCTGGCATATGTAAATCAGAGCAAGCCAATACTTGATGACTTCGCAGAGAAACTTGCTGATATATCTACTATTGATAAGCAGCCTAAGTTTGAGGGAAGAAGTATGTCAATGTTCCTTGCTGCAAAAACAAATAAGTAAATAATAGGGATTTATCCCGATTAAATAGGAGGAAAATATAATGCCAAAGTTAAAGACAAAAAGAGCTGCTGCAAAGCGCTTCAAGGTAACAGGAACTGGAAAGCTTAAGAGAAATAAGGCTAACAAGAGTCATATCCTTACAAAGAAGACTACAAAGCGTAAGAGAGGTCTTAGAAAGGCAACTATGACTGATAAGACAAATGAGAAGAATATGAAGAAGATTCTTCCATATCTTTAAGATTTGTTTGTAGACTAAGTTTGTTTAGGAGGATAATAAAATGGCAAGAATTAAAGGTGGCGCTAATGCCAAGAAGAGACATAATAAAGTACTTAAGGCTGCAAAGGGATACCGCGGAGCAAGAAGTAAGCAGTATAGAGTAGCTAAGCAGTCTGTAATGAGAGCTGATGCAACAGCATTTGCTGGACGTAAGGAGCGTAAGAGAGATTTCCGTAAGCTCTGGATCGCACGTATCAATGCTGCAGCTAGACAGAATGATATTTCATACAGCCAGCTTATGCATGGTCTTAAGGTTGCTGGTGTAGATATGAACCGTAAGATGCTTTCAGAGATCGCTATCAGTGATCCAGAAGGATTTACACAGCTTGTAGAGGTTGCAAAGGCAGCTATAGCTTAAGTTTAAAAATTATTCTAAAAAGTGTTGATTTTTGTGTTGACATTTATGGGATAAAGTGATACTATATGCAAGTCGCGTCGATGTGACGCGACTGATATAAGCGGGAGTGCTGGAATTGGCAGACAGGCTAGACTAAGGATCTAGTGTTGGCAACGACGTGTGAGTTCAAGTCTCATCTCCCGCACAAAAAAAGGCAGGTGCTTAGCACCTGCTTTTTTTGTGCGGGAGATTCGGTCGGCTCGCAAGCGTAGCTTGCTCACGAGTCAGCTAAAAAAGGTCCACCGGACCTTTTTTTTAACGCTGTCTCCCCATCTCCCTGTTTATTAAACGGAAATTTTTTGTGCGGGAGATTCGGTCGGCTCGCAGTATTATTTGCTCCGTATATTTCTAACATAGTAAGCAGCTGTCATTCTTTATATCTGAAGATGATATGATTTCGTGGGGAATTGTGCTAGAATGGGCGTATGTGTTATTGAGGATATGGAATAGGGGATTTGTATGAATACAAGAAGAGAAGTGCTTGAGTTTGGTCTTTCTTTTCCAGATGTGTACCAGGATGCGCCGTTTCATGATGATAATTGGCAGCTTGTCAGGTTTAAGGGGAATAAGAAGGCTTTTCTCTGGACGTATGAGAAAGATGGTTTTATAAATCTGAATGTTAAGGTTGATCCGGATATGGCTTATTTTTGGCGTTCGGCTTATGAGTCTGTTATTCCAGGGTATCATCAGAATAAGGATCATTGGAATACTATTATTTTGGATGGTTCTATTCCTGATGAGGATGTAAAGCTGATGATTGAGCAAAGTTATGATCTGATAAGCGACAGTCCGACTAAGCGTATATATGAAGCGGTCAAGAGGATTCCTTACGGAAAGGTGGCAACGTATTCTCAAATTGCCCGCCTGGCTGGTAATAGTAGAATGTCACGAGCCGTTGGAAATGCGCTTCATAAGAATCCTGATCCGGATAATATTCCGTGCTTCAGAGTGGTTGATGCAAAGGGTGAACTGGCTGGTGGCTTTGCATTTGGCGGAGCAGAGGTTCAGGCGAAGCTACTGGAAGCGGAAGGGATAGAGGTAAAGAAATCACGCGTTGATTTGAGTGTTTATCAATGGGATGATTCTGTTGAAGGTTAGGGATATGAATTTGAGATATTTTATGAATCAATTTAGTAAACGTTATTTTTTAATGATATCAGCTATATGTATGGTGTTATTCTATTGTACAGCATGTGCTTATTCGGATTATGTGCCGGCATCGGAAAGTCAGCCATATAGTAAGGTTGAGAATGCATATGCCGATAAAATGGAAATAGATCATAATGATTCGAATATATATAAAAGAACGGTGGTAGGTACTCTTAAGTATATTGATGACGGGGATAAAGCTGGTCTAAAAAAAATGCTTTGCAAAGGTTTACTTGATATGAAGGATACGGATGCAGAGATTGATGCTTTGATGGATGGATTTAAAGGGGATATAAAAGATACGACTTATATTAGTGGAGATTTGGGAGCCAGGACAACAGCCCAGTGGTCCAAGACCGAGGCGGTCGCTTGTTATGAATCTGATTTCTATGTATATACAGATAAGGAAACATACTATGTTAAGTTGGATATGTGTTCGGTAAATGACAGGGAGTCTGATGGTAAGGATTCTGTTGGAGTAACAAGACTTCAGGTAATGACTCTTGATAAGAAGTATGGTATGAAGGTGGAATCTGGATATAAAGATGGTTCTACTGAATATACTGATAAATATATATTTGGAGATGGTACTACTAAGGATGCTAAGACAAAGATAGTTGGAGTAAGTCCTTGTAACATCTTTTCTGATTATGGTAGTAGCGATGGATACGAAGTTTTAAATACAAGTAAAGGCTGGGATGACAATGATGTATGGAAGCCTACAGGGACTAAAGACTCCATAAGTATGGAAGACCTAAAGAAGATTGATTATACAGATGAGAAGGCTGTCCGCGAGGTTTTCAACAGTATGGAACAGTATGCGACTACTGAGGATGATACACATTGCAGGTTATATAATCTTAAGGATAGTGATAAAAAGGTTCATGTGTATTCTGATAATTATGGCGATGGTGATGAAGGTTACAGAGTTAAGTTTGTGCAGATAATAGATATCTCTGAACTATATGAAGAACAGGATAGAGAGTATATATACAATTATAAAGATAAGTGATTTAAAAAGATTCTTTTACCTGAGAAATGAATTTCTCGGCTATAGGTGTAAAGGTTTGGTATTTGTTCCATATTAGATAAAGTTTCGTTTCTTGTTTTGGTGAAAGTGGTCTGAATACAAGATCACTTTCTTCGGAACAATTTATAAGATGTTCAAAAGTAAGAAGGATTCCAAGTCCTTCCTTTGCAAACATAGAAGCGTTATATGAAAGTCTGAAAGAACCTTCCAAGTGAAGTAAAGGGAAGGTTTCTTTTGCCCATTCAGGAATTTCCAAATTCCAGCTTTGTTCAGAGCAATAAAGTGGCTGCCCGATCAGGTCAGTAGCTCTAATGCTCTTTTTCTTTGCAAGTGGGTGACTATTTAGCATTACAATGCCCCAGCGGTCAGAGGCTGGTAATGTGAGATATTCATATTTTTCAGTATTAGGTGTTTCGCAAATTACCCCGAAGTCTAATAGCCCCTTATCTAGTTTTTCGGTAACCTGTTCTGTATCGCCGCTTGTTATGTGATAAGTAAAAGAAGGGTAACGTTCTTTAAGCTTTCTGATTTCTCGCGCTAAAAGTCTTATCTGATAGGATTCTGCCAATCCAAAATAGATATCTCCGCCAGTGATATCGTCAAGAGAAATAAATTCCTGTTCAATCTTATCTGCCATTGCAATGAGGTCCTCAGCACGATCTCTTAAAAGCATACCTTCGTCTGTAAGAGATATACTGAAACTATGACGGATAAAAAGTTTTTTTCCTAGTTCGTCTTCTAGAGATTTTAATGTCTTTGACAGAGTGGGTTGTGTAACATGTAGCATATCTGCAGCCTTTGTCATATTTTCTTCTCTTGCTACTGCGAGAAAGTAGCGTAGATTCTTAATTTCCATATAAACCTCCAAAAAAACTATCTGTATGTGATATTCCGATATAGAATATCATGTTATTCATTTTATTCATTAGCGAAGGTCATGTCAATCCCCTATACTTATTATCAGAAAAGAGGAAACTGGAGAATGCATTATGGAACTTCAAGAAATGATAGGTGAGCTTTCTAAACTTGGATGTGAGACAGATCAGGAAGAGTTGGCAGAAAGATTATATGCTGATGGTCAAATGGATGATCTGGTAAGGTGTTTGAAAAAGTGCAGATGTAATTTGATAGATGAAATGCACGAAAGCCAGAGAAAAGTCGACAAAATTGATCTGATTATCAGAAAAGCAGAAAAAGAAAATAAAAAAAGGATTGGAGGATTTAAAAATGATTAAGAAGGAAGAATTAATGCTGGTAAATGAGTGGGATAAGACATTTCCAAAGAGTGATAAGGTAGAACATAGCAAGGTTACTTTCGTTAACCGTTATGGTATTACTCTTGCGGCGGATATGTATATACCGAAAGACACGGATGGAAAGCTTCCTGCAATTGCAGTTTCTGGACCATTTGGAGCAGTAAAGGAACAGTGCAGTGGTCTGTATGCACAAACAATGGCTGAGAGAGGTTTCCTTACAATAGCTTTTGATCCTTCGTTTACGGGAGAATCAGGCGGGAATGTAAGATATATGGCATCTCCTGATATAAATACAGAAGATTTTATGGCTGCTGTAGATTTTCTGTCACTAAATGATCGTGTTGATCCTGATAGAATAGGAATTCTCGGAATATGTGGATGGGGCGGAATGGCTATAAATGCAGCTGCACTTGACACTCGCATTAAAGCAACAGTTGCATCAACCATGTATGATATGACAAGAGTTAATGCCAATGGTTATTTTGATTCTGAAGACAATGAAGAGTCTAGATATCAGAAAAAGGTGGCTATGTGTGCTCAGAGACTTGAGGATTTAAAGAAGAGCGAGTACAAGCTTGGTGGTGGAGTTGTTGATCCACTTCCAGAGGATGCACCATTTTTTGTAAAGGATTATTATGATTATTATAAGACTGATAGAGGATACCATGAAAGAAGTCTCAATTCTAATGGTGGCTGGAATGTTATAGGGTGTGAGTCGTTTGTAAATCAGCCGATTTTACAGTATAGTAATGAGATACGAAGTGCAGTTCTATTGATTCACGGGGAAAAAGCGCATTCATGCTATTTTTCAAAGGATGCATATGCTAATATGATTAAGGATAGTAAATATGCAGATAACAAAGAATTGCTTATCATTCCGGATGCAGTTCATACTGATCTCTATGATGGTGGAGACAAGGACTACATACCATTTGAGAAATTACAGAGCTTTTATGAAGAAAATTTATAATAGATACATTTTGTATAACGTTTGAGGATGTTAAATGAATAAATATATAAACGAAACATTTGATGAGGAAAGAGCATTATATGGAAGTAAAGATGTTTTAGTAGAGAATTGTTCTTTTGATGGACCAGCGGATGGAGAAAGTGCACTTAAAGAAAGTTCGGATATCGAGGTTAAAGGTTCTTACTTTAACCTCCGATATCCTTTTTGGCATAATAAAAATATACGTATAGCAGATAGTGAGATGACAGATCTTTGCAGGGCGGCTATCTGGTATTCCCAGGATATTAGTATAGATAATACAAAGCTTCATGGAATAAAGGGTCTTAGGGAATGCGCGGATGTTATGATCAGGAATAGCGATATAGTTTCACCCGAGTTTGGCTGGTCGGTTCATAATATAGCTATGAGGGATACAACAGCTGATAGCGAATATTTTATGATGCGCTCGGATAATCTTAGATTTGAAAATGTAAGCATGAAGGGTAAGTACTCATTTCAGTATATCGAGGATTCAGAATTCATTAACTGCAACTTTGATACAAAAGATGCCTTTTGGCATGCCAAGAATGTAGTGGTAAAGGATAGTGTGATAAAAGGTGAGTATCTGGCCTGGTACTGCGAAAATGTTACCTTTGAAAATTGTGTAATCATAGGAACGCAGCCGCTATGTTATTGTAAAAATCTTAAACTGATAAATTGCAAAATGCAGGAAACTGATTTATCCTTTGAAAAGTCGGATGTATATGCCATAATTGATGGAAGTATTATTAGCATCAAGAATCCATATTCAGGTTCGATTGTAGCTGACCATGTGGATGAAATTATTATTGATGATAATGAAGCCAGATGCGAGATTAAACTTAAGGATAATATAGAAAAACCATGAAAGAAATATCATTAGAAGAACTTAATAAATTACAAAAGGATACGTTTATTCTTATAGATATAAGGGATGAGGGTCTTAGAACATATGGCATGATCCCTGGTGCTATTTCAATTGATTTTGATAGGGAACCAGAAGAGATTCAGAGCGATATAGCAAAGCTTCCATATGACAAGAAACTCATCTTTTATTGTGATGTGGGACGAAAGACCAGAGACTTGGATGAGGATTTGGTTTCACAGGGAAGAGACTGCTACAGCCTGGAAGGCGGATATATAGGTTATGTCAGAGCATCTATGGCTAATGAGGAGGATGCGGAAGAAAAAAGGCAAAAAGCAGAACAGAGTATTAGAAAAAAATTTCATAAACAGCTTTTTACTCCTTTTGCGAAGGCTTGTAAAACATATAAGCTTATCGAAGAGGGGGATCATATAGCTGTTTGTATATCCGGTGGTAAGGATTCTATGCTTATGGCTAAGCTTTTTCAGGAGATTCAAAAGCATAGACAATGTAATTTTGAACTCACCTTTTTAGTTATGGATCCTGGATATAATGAGGATAACAGAGCTCTTATAGAGAGCAATGCCAAAGCTCTGGGAATTCCAATTACCATATTTGAAAGTGATATTTTCGATACAGTAGATACTATAGAAAAGAGCCCATGTTATCTATGCGCCAGAATGAGAAGGGGCTATCTTTATAGTAATGCTCAGAAGCTGGGATGTAACAAGATAGCTTTAGGTCATCACTATGATGATGTTATAGAAACAATTCTTATGGGTATGATACATGGGGCTCAGATCCAAACAATGATGCCTAAGCTGCATAGTACCAATTTCGAAGGAATGGAACTTATAAGACCTCTTTATCTGGTTAGGGAAAGTGATATCTGCGCATGGAGAGATTATAATGAACTGCATTTTCTTCAATGTGCTTGTCATTTTACGGATACATGTTCCACCTGCCATGAGGATGGAACTACATCTTCAAAACGACTGGAAACCAAAAAGCTTATAGCATCACTCAAAAAGGATAATCCATATATTGAATCTAATATTTTTAGAAGCGTAGAGAATGTTAACCTGGATACTGTAATTGAATATAAGAAGGATGGAGTGCGCCATAATTTCCTGGATGAGTATTAGGATTGAGTAATAGAATGTAATCAGAATAAAAATGCAAGAGGTTTAGGAAAATGAGACAGAATGTTGTTATGATACTTGCTTCGGGGTCTCCACGTAGAAGAAACCTTTTAGAGCAGGCAGGGCTGGAGTTTGAAGTAATTGTAAGCGATGTAGAAGAGATAGTTACCAAAACAAATCCTGATGAGGTTGTTTTAGAACTCTCAGAACAGAAGTGTGCAGCTGTAGCAAATGGCTTTATGCAAAATGTTCCTAGCAATCTAGGAAATCTCATAGATCTGGAAACTGGTGGGATTCTTGTTATAGGAGCGGATACTGTAGTTTCTTTGGATAACAAGATTCTTGGAAAGCCAGAAGATGCAAAAGATGCATTAAAGATGCTGATGAATCTTTCAGGTAGAGTGCATGAGGTTTATACAGGTGTAACTTGTAAGGTGCTCAAGTACAATTCCTTTACTGAGGGAATGCTTGAAATGGACAGCTTCTCATTCTTTGTTGAAACAAAGGTAAATATGTATCCTTTCGATGAGTATGAGGCTCTGGATTATATAGCTACAGGCGAGCCAATGGATAAGGCAGGGGCATATGGCATACAGGGAATTGGAGAGCGTCTTGTAGAATCTATAAATGGAGACTATAATAATGTTGTGGGACTTCCACTTAGTAGATTGATGAAAGAATTAGCAGAGAGAGAATATATAGATTATGCTTAATAATTTTGATAACAGTCGTCGATTTTATGAGAAACAGGTTTCTGGTATGATCAGAAACCTGTTTTCTGTGTATGAAGATAGAATTGCAGTCGGGCTTGCAGGAGAGGGGTCTGACTGTTTTGGTTATGATGATTTTATATCCAGAGATCACGATTTTGGAACTGGGGTTTGTCTTTGGCTGACAGATGAGGATATGGAGCTGTTTGGTAAAGAGCTGGATAATGCATATAATGAGCTTATAGACAGACAACCGGGAAATAATCTTACAAGAAGACTTAGGGAACGCCGTGGTGTTATGACAATAAAGCATTTTTATTCTCAGATACTTGGAGTTGAATGCGATATCAATCGCTGTGGGTTCTCATTTGACGAGTGGCAGAAGCTGGATCATTCCTGTCTTGCTACAGCCGTGAATGGAGAAGTGTTTAGAGATGACCTGGGTCTGTTTTCGGCTTATAGGAAAATGCTTCTGGATTATTATCCTGAAGATGTATGGAAGGTAAGGATAGTAAATGAAATGCATAAATTCTCAGCTTCGCTTCAGGTGAACTATGCCAGATGTATGTCGCGCGGAGATATTGTAGCTGCAAGACTTTGTCATATGCATGGTCTGGAAGCGGCAATGCAATTGTTTTTCCTTATGAAACGAGTTTATCCGCCATACTATAAATGGACCTACCGAAGAATGACCGAGATTGATTCTAAGGGGATGATTTCCAAGTGGATAAAAGAGCTTTCTGAAACTCTTGGTGATGTATCAGCATGGGAAGGAAGGAGCTATAATCCTAATTATCTAAACCTAAATGATAAGGTGGTGCTTCTTTCTGAAAGAATAGCTGAGGAAATAGCGAAGATGTTGATGGGATATGGACTGATAGATAATGCTGATCCTTATCTTGAACGTCATATAGATGAAATTATTTCAAAAATCGATAATTGACGAAATCTTTACCGCTATGCCACCTGTCATAGCGGTTTTACTTTGTAAAACATATCCCCTCTTATAATATCAATTAGGTTGTTAAGAAATGGGAAAAATGTTACAATTACTCTGTATATTCTTGTTGTCTCGGCGTAAGCCGTAGGAGAAGGGGTTTTTTAACAAGAAAAGGGGTATTATGGATAAACATAATGAAAAATACATGTCGTTTATGAATCGACTCATCAGGCTCACTCATGTTGAACCTTTCGATCATGAACCATATAAGGAATTGATTCACGAGATATGTGAAGAGTATCGATTGGCTAAAGGGGTATCAGAGTTTTATCCTACTTTTATGAAAGAACAGAGAGGCGAAGGTGAGGTTTACTGTGATTTTGATAACGGTAAAGCCGAAAGGGTATTACTTCGACTTAGAATTATAACTTCTTCCAAAGCTGTAGTTATTGGGACTCTTTATTGTGCTGCCGATGATGCCGAAAGATCCGCAGAAGAGATTGATGAACTGGATATGATGCTCCGTATCATTATCGGTTTTGTTAGTCGTAGGAGGCTTGTTCGTGTCTTACAAGAGTTTGGTTTCAAAGATATGGACGGCTTTAATAATTACCGTGCTTTCGCACGTTATTTAGATTCGGAGAATTTTGAGAATAGACTTGGCGGAAAGGTTGCATTTCATATAGATCTCCATAACTTTACTATGGTCAATCAGGAGATCGGACGTGAAAAAGGTGATCTGGTTATTCGAAGGTATTATGAGAAGCTTCTGGAAGTGGTAGGTGATAATGGCGTTGTTTCTCGTCTGGGTGGAGATAAGTTTATTGGCTTGTTTGACCGGAAAATAAAGAGAAATGTATATGAAGTCTTTTCTGGTGTAACTATCACATATGATGATAAGAATGATAAAAAGATAGATGTAACTGCAGCGGCAGGCGTTTATATGCTCCCTAATCCATATGCCTACAGAGGACCTGGAGATATCATGGATAAGATCATGATAGCCAGCAATACTGCAAAGCGTCAGACCGTGGGTAGTATAGTAGTCTATGATGATAAGATGAAATCTGCAAGGAATCATATTAAGAAGATTCGATCTGATTTTAGGACGGCTCTTGATAATGAAGAATTTGCAGTATATTACCAGCCAAAGGTTAATATAGAAAACCAGGAAATAATGGGAGCCGAAGCTCTATGCCGATGGGTCAAGGATAGGACTATAATTCCGCCTGATGATTTTATTCCAATCCTCGAAATGAATACTGATATTTGTGATCTGGATTTCTATATGTTGGAACATGTTTGTGCCGACATAAGAAGATGGCTGGATGAAGGAAAAGAAGTTGTTCGTGTTTCTGTCAATCTCTCTAGAAAGCATCTTGTAGATGTGGAATTACTGGATCATATTATTTCTATTGTTGATAAATATAAAGTTCCACATGAATATATTGAAGTAGAGCTTACAGAAACTACTACAGATGTACTTTTCAGTGATCTTAAACGTGTAGTATGTGGACTTCAGGAACAGGGTATCTGGACAGCGGTAGATGACTTTGGTGTTGGTTTCTCATCACTGAATCTTATCCGCGACATTCCTTGGAATGTTCTTAAGATTGATAGAAGCTTTGTTCCTAAGGATGATGAGGCTGAGGATAGTGTTTCTAATAAGATGTTTAAGCATGTTATTGCTTTAGCATATGATCTTGGAATTAATTGTGTAATTGAAGGCGTTGAAACAGTTGATCAGCTTGAAGTTCTTAGAAGAAATAATTGTCTTGTAGCTCAGGGCTACTTCTTTGACAGACCTCTTCCTTTGGAGGAGTTTGAAAGCAGACTAGAACAAAAGCGTTATAATTTATCGATATAGGAATTAAAGATGAGAAGGATTCTTATTACAAATGATGACGGAATAAATGCTGATGGCCTTAGACGCCTGGTTGACGTAGCAGTTGATTTTGGTCAGGTCTGGGTTGTAGCACCGGATGGAGAGAGGAGTACATCTTCTCACTGCATAACCTTACATGGTTCAATTGATATTTATCCATATGATTATAAAAAAATGGGGGTCACTGCATTTACTTGCAGTGGCACCCCATGTGATTGTGTAAGAGTAGGTAGCCTGAGTGTAATGCCTTATAAACCGGATGTTGTTTTGTCGGGCATTAATTATGGTTATAATTCTGCAACTGATATACAATATTCGGGTACTTGTGGAGCGGCCTTTGAGGCGGCATTTCAGGGATATCGTGCAATAGCGCTTTCCGAAGGCCAGAGTGATGTGCACGTGGTTACAGATAAGTACCTCAGAGAAATACTTGTGGAACTTATAGATAAGCCTCTTGGATTTGGACAGATTTGGAATGTTAATTTTCCTAGTTGTTCCTTAGCTGAATTTAATGGAATTCGTAGAGATGTTAAGGTTTCTCATGGTATGTTCTACAAGGATCGTTACAAATTGGTTGAAAAGCTGCCAAATTATGGTGGCAGATATGTTATAGATGGTCAGTACCAGGAAAGAGGAGAGGAGGGAACCGACCTTAAGGCTTTGATAGATAAATGCATCTCCATTGGAGTTGTAAATAATATTGGTGTATAGCCGAGGAATGGATGATAAAACAATGAGTAATGACAAGACTAAGAAAAAGGACAATGCTTCGTCCTTTGACAGATATAGAGTCAATCGCCCCATAGATATAGTGAATACATTATTCCTTATCTTTATGACTTCTATATTCTGCCTCTACATGCATAATAAGTATTTTGATATTACCGGAACCAGAGGCTCTGTATTTATCCATACAGGATTGGTTTACATAATTCTTGCTATAGTCTCATACTTTATTGAGATTGTAATGATCAGATATTATGAGCCTGGTTCAAAATTATTCTATAAGGATTCGAAGATCTGGGCAATGCCAGAACTTTGGGTGCTTCTTTTTCTTGTAGCAAACTTTTTTGCCTGGATGATGTCTACAAATAAGGCAGGATCCTGGGATGGTTCAACTGGTAGAAAGTTCGGACTTGCCATGGTTATGACGCTTGCATTTGTATTTATTATTATGGCGAGAGAGGCAATCATTCATGAGTATGTGCTTTGCTCGATGTTTGCTACATCTAATATCATTTTCATAATCGCATTTCTGCAGCATTTTGGAAATGATCCATTCAACCTTCGTGCACGTGTGGTTGCCAGACAGAAGGAAATGTTTATTTCCACATTCGGAAATATAAATACATATGGATCCTATCTTTGTATAGTGATTCCGATTTTTGTTGCGCTGTTTGTTTTCAGTAGACAACTGTGGGTGAGAATTCTTTCTGGAATTCTTATAGTTGAGGCGGCAATAGCTATTATCCCTGCCAAGAGTGATAATGTTTATCTTGGTTGTGGTGTGGCTTTTGTAGTTCTGTTTTATCTGGCTGTTTATTATAAGAGATTTACGGAATACATCTTCGCAGTAATGCTTCTTGGAATTGGACTTCTCATTATGGCCATTCTTAATTCGGCATGGAAGGGTAGTCAGAAACATATAAATGGTATTGCCGAGATAGTGGAGAATCCAAAAGTAATGCTGCTTTTCGTTATGCTTGTAGCTGGCATTCTCATAGCATCCATGATATTCAGAGGAATTAATTATGAGAAGTACAAGGCTGTTCAGAGTACTAAACTCCTTATCATTGTTACAGTACTTCTGGTGCTGGGTTCAGTGTCAGTAGTTATCTATGGTATTAAAAGCAAAATGTCATTCTTTGTATTCAATGATAAATGGGGTACCTTCAGAGGATATATCTGGAGAAGAAGCTGGAGTCTATTCACAGATCACAGCACACCTCTTCAGAAGCTTTTTGGACATGGAAATGAGACCGTTGCTGAACTTATGAGAAAGTATTATTACGAAGAAATGGTTTCCATTACACATAAGAAGTATGATAACTGCCACAATGAGCTTCTGCAGTATCTGGTTACAACAGGTATCTTTGGTGTAGTTTCGTATGTAGGCTTTGCGGTATCTTCATTAGTTTATATTCTCAGAAGACTTAAGGGCGATGCGGTCGCTATAGCATGCCTTGCCAGTGGAATGGCTTATTTTGCTCAGGCGATGGTTAATTTGAACCAGCCTATAACAACACCATTCTTCTTTATTACACTTGCGGCAGGCATAGGATATATAAGGTACCGTGATCAGGGTTATGGCAAGTTTAAAACGAAAGATGAGTAATGACATTTAGCCTTAAAAATGCTATAATATTCGTTACGTTTAGATATTAGAACAAGAGGAGACTTTAAAATGCAGATTTACGAGGAACTTGTTGAGCGTGGACTTATTGCTCAGGTTACTGATGAAGAAGGAGTAAGAGATCTTATCAATAATGGTAAGGCTACTTTTTATATAGGATTTGACCCTACAGCAGATTCACTGCATGTAGGTCATTTTATGGCCCTTTGTCTTATGAAGAGACTTCAGATGGCAGGTAACAGACCTATTGCCCTTGTTGGTGGTGGTACTGGAATGATTGGTGATCCATCAGGAAGAACTGATCTTCGTAAGATGATGACTACAGAGATGATTGACCATAACTGTGAATGCTTCAAAAAACAGATGAGCAGATTCATCGAGTTTGGAGAAGGTAAGGCAATGATGGTCAACAATGCTGACTGGCTGAGAGACCTTAATTACATTGAGTTTATCCGTGATATTGGTTCAATGTTCAAGGTTAATAATATGCTTCGAGCTGAGTGCTACAAGCAGAGACTTGCCAGTGAAGAGGGGCTTACATTCCTTGAATTTAACTACATGCTCATGCAGAGCTATGACTTCCTTAAGCTTTATGAGGAATATGGTTGTAACTTAGAGTTCGGTGGTGATGACCAGTGGTCTAATATGCTGGGTGGACGCGAGCTTATTCGTAGAAAGCTTGGTAAGGAAGATGCACAGGCAATGACCATTACACTTCTTCTTAATTCAGAAGGAAAGAAGATGGGTAAGACTGGAAAAGGTGCTGTATGGCTTGATCCAGAGAAAACATCTCCATATGAGTTCTATCAATATTGGAGAAATGTGGATGATGCAGATGTTATCAATTGCATTAAGATGCTCACATTCCTTCCACTTGATGAGATTCACGCAATGGAGAGCTGGGAAGGTGCCGAGCTTAATAAGGCTAAGGAAATCCTTGCATATCAGCTTACAGAGCTTGTTCACGGTGAGGAAGAAGCTAAGAAGGCTGAGACAGCTGCTAAGTCAATTTTCGGTGGTGGCGGAACAGAGAATATGCCAGAGACAGCACTTGAAGATGGGGACTTCAAAGAGGATGGTACTATCGATCTTATAAGCATCTTAGTTAAGGCTGGACTTGTTCCATCACGTGGTGAAGGAAGAAGAGCAATTGAGCAGAATGGTGTTGCCGTAAATGGGGAAAAGGTAACAGATGTTCATGCAAGCTATGAAAAAGCAGCTTTCGAAGAGGAGTTTGTAGTACGTAGAGGTAAGAAGAATTTCCGTAAAATAGTACTTTAAATAAATGGGGGTTTATTATGGGTATTAAAGATATTGGGAAGGATATCGAAAATTTAAATATTTTTAGCAAGAAAAAGAGTGAAGTAGAGTTCAGTGGCCTTTCAGATAAAAATGTAGAGGTTGAGAAAGAACTTAATCTATATACCAGAGAAGGACAGTTCTATGTTCTCCTGGCAGATGCTGATGGGGATGAAAGACTTGTGATTGAGAGAATGATTGATCAGACAGGTTGCTTCATCACATCTGTTTCCAGTGGAATAGAATGCCTTGATCAGGTTAATAACGATAAGTATGATCTCATTTTTTTGGCAAGAAATATGCCTAGAATGGATGGGATACAGACTCTTAATAATATCAAGAATAGTCCGCTCAGCAAGTGCAAAGATGCAAAGTTTTATATCATTCTTGATGAGAAGGTTGATGAGCCGGATATTTTCTTTGAAAATGCAGGTTTTGACGGAATAGTTCGTAAGCCAATAGACAGAACTATTCTTCAAAATATCATTATCAGTCATGTTCCTTCAAAGATGCTTCCTGATGACGAGCAGCTTATTGAAGAAATTAAGGCTAATGCAGAAGATGCTGAAACACTTAAGGGTTGCGGAGTTCGACTCATTGAGGCTCTTAAGAATTATGACGGAAACATGGAAGAGTATAAGGAAGATGCTTCCAGGTTCTGTGATGAATATGAAATAATGAGTTCTGATATGATAGATGCTCTTTATTCAGGTAAGAGTGATGAATATATTGATTATGCAAGAAATATGAGAGAGAAGGCTCGTAAGCTTGGTGCTATCTATCTTTCAGATTGTTTTGATGATCATGTAAATATGACAAAAGATGATAGTCTGGATGTTGCCGAAGGAAATTGGCATAATCTTGTGATGGTTTGGGAAAATGTAGTTTCTGGTATTTCGGGATGGCTTGGAAAAACAAGCATTCAGCTGGGTTCTACAGAGGTTCTTACAACCAATACAAATGGCATTCGACTTCCGGATTCAGATATCAGAGTAAGGATAGAAGAGATTCTCGTTAATCTTGAGAATAATGAACAGGAAACAGCGCATAAGAATACTCAGAAACTCAGTATGTATGAACTGCCACCAGACATTAAACTCAAGATAGACAGAGTTATCAAATCATTTGATAATGACAAGATAAATACTGCAGTAAATATTCTTAGAAGTATTTAGAAGTTTTCTTTCTTTTCTTGTCCTTGTTTTTGTTGGAGGAAGGCATAGTTGATTTAAAATCTTTTTGCTCGGCGACCATATCGTCAGGCATTCTGTTTACAGCGTAGCTATAAATGTCGATATCGTAAATATTTGAGAGTATAGCCAGGATTTCGACTGTTGGCTGAGTTCGGCCGCATTCTAATCCGCTGTAAGTTTGTCTGCTGATATGAAGCACACCGGCTACTTCCTGTTGGGTGAGATTGTATTCCAATCTGAGTTCTCTCATAATTTCACCCCAATAGATTTTAATTGTCATAATAGTTCTCCCTTCAAATTAAATAATAGGTTGAGAAAAATAATACACTTGCTTTGTATTTTTGGACGAAAATGTGCTCGAAATGCAAAAAAATGTGCTTAAGTGGGAGGTAACGGGTTTTGAGTAAGGCTGATGAAATATATATCAAAATGTGCGAAGACGTTTTGTCTAGTGGTATAAGCACTGAAGGAGAGAAGGTTCGCCCTAAATGGGAAGATGGATCTTTTGCTTATACTGTCAAAAAGTTTGGCGTGGTTAATCGCTATGATCTTCAGGAGGAATTTCCTGCGATCACTCTCAGAAAAACATATATCAAGTCTGCTATAGACGAGATACTATGGATCTGGCAGAAAAAATCCAACAATATTCATGAACTGAATAGTAGCATTTGGGATGAATGGGCTGATGAAAATGGCTCTATTGGTAAGGCCTATGGATATCAGCTTGGCGTTAAGCATAAATACAAAGAAGGTGAGTTCGACCAGGTGGATAGAGTTCTCTATGATCTGAAGGAGAATCCTTATAGCAGACGTATTATGACGAATATTTATGTTCATCAGGACCTTAATGAGATGAATCTTTATCCATGTGCTTACAGCATGACATTTAACGTAACAGGAGATAAGCTAAATGCTATCTTAAACCAGCGTTCTCAAGATATTCTTGCGGCAGGAAACTGGAATGTTGTTCAGTATGCAGCGCTTCTTATGATGATCGCTCAGGTTACAGGCTTTAAGCCAGGTGAGCTGGTACATGTTATAGCCGATGCTCACATTTATGATAAGCATATCCCTATTGTTAAGGAGCTTATCAAGCGTGAAACTTATCCTGCACCAAAGGTTACAATGAATCCTGATGTTAAGGATTTCTACGACTTTACTGTAGATGACTTTAAGATTGAAGATTACAAGACTGGCGAGCAGATTAAGAATATTCCAATCGCTATTTAAGGAGAAAAATATGAAATTAATCGCAGCAGTGGATCAAAACTGGGCAATTGGATACAAAGACGGACTGCTAATACATATCCCAGACGATATGAAGAATTTCAGACGTCTTACTACAGGCCACACAGTTGTTCTTGGAAGAAAGACTTTGGCTGGATTTCCAAAAGGTCTTCCTCTTTCTGAAAGAAGAAACATCATTCTTTCTACAAAAGAGGATTTTACAGCAGGAGATGCTACCATAGTTCATTCTGAACAGGAGCTTTTCGATCTGCTGAAGGAAATAGATTCAGATGATATCTTTGTTATCGGGGGAGGCACTATTTACAAGATGCTTGAGCCATATTGTGATACTGCTTACATAACTAAGATAGATTATGCATATCAGGCAGATACATATTTCCCAAATCTTGATGAAAAAGATAACTGGGAAGTGGCAGAAACAAGCGAAGAACAGACTTGTTTTAGCATAGAATATTATTTCACAACATACAAAAATAAAGCTCCTAAAAGTTTACCATAATTTGGAATTAAAACTTTAAATCAAGGGCTGAAGATGGTATAATGAAATGTGCGTATTTTGAACTTAGGAGGGTATTAAATTGGCGGACAAAATTCTTGTTACAACAGGTTCAGGATTAGAGGGGTACAGCATAGTAGAATATCTTGGATTTGTATCGAGCCAGGCAATTCTTGGCTCTAACTTTATTTCTGGAATTGCTGCAAATATGACAGATGTGGCACGTAAGGATACAGCAAAACTGGAACAGTGTCGTGAGGATGCTGGAAAACAGCTTATCAAGGCTGCAGAAAAGAAAGGTGCAAATGCAATCATAGGTGTTAACATGACCTATGCACCATTCGAGGCTGGTTCATTCGGAATCATCGTTTCCGGAACAGCTGTAAGAGTTACAAAGAATATCGCGATAAGCGATGCAGTTCATAAAGAAATATTCGTGACAAACTACTATAACAGACTGGTTCCTAGACCAGTTAAAATAGTTCTTGATGGTAACTCAAATGAAATCAATATGAAGGTTGTTTGCTATAACTACAATCATGAAGATATACAGGCAATCAGATGTGACGTTGAGTTTACTAATCTCTATGACGAGAGACTCGTTATCAAGAATATCGATTTTGTTTTCAGTGAAAATATAAATCTATCAGTAATTGAATCGGATTATGTTCAGAGCAAGGTTGCTCCAAACGACCTGTTACTTCTTAAGGATGCAAAGGTTGTTCTTACTAAGTATGCAACTCCTCGTGGAGTATATGCATGTAATGATCAGCCTATCAATGTTACTCTTAGCACAAGAAGACTTGAAGCTCTTAAAGCTAAGCGTGGTATTGATGCAGTTGAGAAGTATAGAACAGATGGAATGATCTGGACATGTAACTGTGGTCATGTAAATGAAGAAGGTTCTGAGGAATGCGTTGTTTGTGGACGTAAGCAGAAAGATATCATGACAAAGGCCACATTTAACTACGAGCAAATGATCGACCGCATGAAAGAAAAGGAATATGTAGTCGAGATTAAAGATGTGCTTATGCAATATATCAAAGAGATTGATTCAGGTATGAGACTTGAACTTCTTGAGATCATGGAATCTGGTCTTCAGTATGAGAAGACAAGAGGAAACATGAAGGAGACTGTAATCGAAAAGGTTGAGAAAGTCTTCGAAGATGCGTCGATAGACGAATAAGATTTAGTTTTTAGAGGTGAATTGTTTTGGGTAGCGGACTTAGTATGGCCAGCGTAAACAAAATAAAAGAACTTGCAGCGTCACATGAGTATAGTCTGGCTGCTCCAATCCTGGACTCACAGGATTTAGAGAAGTCATACAATCCTCAGTTTCTGAGACTGTGTGGAGAGATTTACGAAAACGTGGGACGTCTCAGTGAAGCTAGGCATCTATATGTGAAGGCCCACACTCTAGCACCTGAAGCTACAAGAATTATATTTTCACTTATCGAATACTATCTGAAGGTTGGATACTTTGATCTGGCTGAAAGATATTTCGAGGAATATGTTCATTTTAGTAGCGGTGGTGGAAGAGAGCTTTCAAATGTCAGATACATTATGAAGAAAGCAAAGGCACCAGATCTTATAGAGCTGTATGATATGTTATTCCCTTATTACAGAGATAACATGGATGAGAAGTGGAGTTTTGAACTACTTCTTCTGACAAAGTTGCTGGATAAGGGCGAGATCGATATCATTTCATCTGATTACAAAGCTACATTTAAAACAAGTCCTTATCTCCACCTGGTTGATAAGGTTGTTGAAGAAAAGAGTGTAGCATGGGATAGCTTCTTTATCTACGCTGAGGAACCTCAGCAGGACAATAATCCTGAAGAAGAAGAGACCCGTGAAATGGAAAAGGTTCAACTTGAGATTGACTATAAAAAGATTAATCCAAGTGAGGACGACGAGGCAGTCATTACAGGAATGATTTCTGAGAAGGAAAAGGAAGTCAAGAATGTAGATGATGTAGAAAAAGGCCTTAAGAGATTTATTAAGAAAAAATTCAAGAAGAAGACAGCGGAAGAGGTTGAGGAAACTGATGAGAATCAGGATGAGACAGCCGAAACTACTGAAGATAATGCTGAACGTTCTACTGAAGAGGTTGCTGTTCCAACAGATGCAACTGAGGAACCTGTCGAAGAAGTGCCATCAGAAGCAGGTGCTGAAGAAGGTACAGAGAATGTAGAGGCTTCCGTAGAAGAAACTGAAACAGAAGTTCTTAGTGAGGCAGAGGCTGAAACGGAAGTTACAGTTGAAGCTGAGGAAGAAGAATCTTATAAACCTGACTTTGTTACTTATGAGTTTGATGATGGATTTGCTCCTGAATCAGATACAATAGCAGGACTTAGTGATCTGGATGATGAGTTTGAAGATTCTGCTGATGAAGCATTTAGTGCTTTCAGAGATTTCACACTTTATCATGAAGATAATAAAACTGCAATCTTCGAGCCAGCTGAGGATGAGATAGAAGAAACCTTCGAACCTGAAGTTGAGGAAGAGTTTGTTCCTGAAGTAGAGGAAGATATTCCAGAACTTGAGGATGAAGATGAAGAAGAAACAGTGGAAGAAGAAACTTCTGCAATTATCCTTGAAAAACCTATACCTACTGAAGAGGAATTAAGAGGACCAGAACCTGTAGTAGAAGAAGAGGTTGAGGACGAGTTTGTTCCTGAAGTAGAAGCTGAGGAAGAGTATGTTCCTGAGGTAGAGGAAGAAATTCCAGAGCTTGAGGAAGAAGAGAAAGAGACATTTGTAGAACCTACTCCAGAACCAGTAGTTGAGCCAGAACCAGTGGTTGAAGAAACATATGAGCCAGAGCCTGTTGTGGAAGAGGTTGAGGATGAGTTTGTTCCTGAAGTAGAAGCTGAGGAAGAGTATGTTCCTGAAGTAGAGGAAGAAATTCCAGAGCTTGAGGAAGAAGAGGAAGAGACATTTATAGAACCTACTCCAGAACCAGTGGTTGAGCCAGAACCAGTGGTTGAACCTGAGCCAGTAGTTGAAGAAACATATGAGCCAGAGCCTGTTGTGGAAGAGGTTGAGGATGAGTTTGTTCCTGAAGTAGAAGATGAGGAAGAGTTTGTTCCTGAGGTAGAGGAAGAAATTCCAGAGCTTGAGGAAGAAGAGGAAGAGACATTTGTAGAACCTACTCCAGAATCAGTAGTTGAGTCAGAACCAGTGGTTGAACCAGAACCAGTGGTTGAACCAGAATCTGTAGTAGAGGAAACATATGAACCTGAGCCAGAACCAGTGGTTGAGCCAGAGCCAGTTGTAGCAACAACTGCTAAGGATGATCTTCCAGAGTTCAAGCGTTCATACATGATTGATGATGCTCCTTCAATCGATTTCTCCAAGTTTGGTTCGGATTTATTCCCTGGACTTAGCAAGGAAGAGGTTAAGGTAGAGAACAAGTTTAATGAGGTTATTAAGACTGAGGGCGAAAAGCTTGATGAAGGTCTTAAAGAAGAAGAAGCAAAACTTAAGGAAGCAGAAGCACTTCTTGCTTCCCTGGGTATAAAACTATAAGAGTTTAGCAAAAGACATAAGGAGGTAGTAGCACCGTGGCTGTTGATCAGAGAGAGGCGCTAATCGCTGCTGTTCGTGCACAGGTTGAGAAGGAACGTGCAGAAAAGCAGAAAAAGCTCGAAAGAGAACAAGAAGCTATGGCTTTTTCTAAGAAAAAGTCTGGCGACAAGAAGGATGAGGGTCACAAGAAGTATAAGACTCTGTCCCCTGAAGAGCTTGCTCGTATTGAGGAGAAAAAGAGAAGAAAGAGAGCAGAGGAACTGGGTATTCCTTACGAACCAGAAGAGAAGGAAGAACCAAAAGCCGAAGAAGCTGCTCCAGAGACAAAAGAAGCTAAAGCTGAAAAAGATGATGATCTTGACAAGACAGATGTACTTAAGGGTGGTCTTGGCGGAATTACAGGCGGAGATAAGAAAGCAGGCGGACTTGGAGACATCCCATCAGGTGGCGGACTTGGCAGCGCTGGACTGGGTGGTGGTCTTGGTGCGACTCTTGATAAAGGTGGATCCGACAAAGTAACTGTTGTAGATGGTTCTGATGAGAGTAAATATTCATTCTCTGCAGATGGAACTAAGACAGTTAGTGAAGATAGCGGATGGGTTCAGGATAAGAAGGATGAGAAGTCTGATGGCTTCAATACTCTTGATGTTGACCTTGACAGTATCATTCCTACAAATAGAACTACACCTACAGATGATGTAGATGCTATGTATGATATCGACGATGATGATTCTCCATTTGCTGCTCAGGCATCTGAGATGGATGGCTTCCAGGATATTGATGAGAAGAAGGAAGAACCAAAAGAAGATCATACTATCGAAGAGAAGAATGCTAAACTTGAAGAAGAAATTAAAGAAGATAAGAAGCGTAAGAAGAAAGCTTCCAGCAGCATAGATGATCAGGAAAGAAGACTTGCTGCTGCAAGAGAAAAGGCTGCTGCTCGTAAGAGAGCTGAGTTCGAGAAGGAACGCGCAGCTGATGCCGAAGCTAAGGCTGAAGAAGAAGCTAAGGCGGCTAAGGCTGAAGAGGCTAAGGCAGAAGAAAAGCATGAGATGACTCCAGAAGAGGAAGCTGCTCATGCTGAAAGAAGAAAGAAAGCCGAAGAAGAATACAAGAAGAAGGCTGAAGAGAAAGCAGAGCGTGAGGCTGAAGAGGCTGCCAAGAAAGCAGAAGAACTTGCTGAGAAGCGTAAGAAGCTTGAAGAACAGAGACAGAAGGCGGCTGAACTTGCTCGTAAGGAAGCTGCAAAGGCTCAGCGTCAGAAGTATAAAGAAGAGGCAGAAGATGAGGTTGCAGAAGCTAAGGCTGCTGTAGAAGAAGCTGAGAAGGCTCTTAAGGAAGCAAAAGAAGCTGCAGATAAGCCTATTGAAGTTAAGGTTGTTAAGTCTGAGGCTGAAGAGGCAGCAGAGGCTAAGGTTGAAGCTGCTATAAAGGCTAAGGAAGAAGCTGAGGCTGCTGTTAAGGCTGCAGATGCTGATATTGAGGCTGCAAAGGATAACGTTAAGGCTAAGGAAGCAGACGTTGAAAGTGTACAGGCTGAAATTGAAGCTGCAGAGAAGAAGGCAGAAGAAGATATTGAGGCTGCAAAGGCTGAAGCAAGAGGTGGCATAGCTGATATCAAGGCTAAGATTTTTGAAGAAGCAAGTGCTGCAGCAGAACTTCTTATTAGAAATAAAGCGGCAGAAGAAGCTAAGTCAAGAGAAGCTGATGCAGAAGCTCAGATTCTTGAGGATACTAAGAAATTTGATGACGAAGCAGCATCGCTTAAGGCAAGCATTGAAGATGCAAATGCTGAATTAGATGCCGCTGAGACAAAGGTTGCTGAGAACGAATTCAATATCGAAGCTGCTAAGGCCGAGATTATATCTGCAGAAGACAAGGTTAAGCTTGCTGAGGCAGAGCTTGAATCAGCAGAGACTGGTGTTCAGTCAGCTAAGGATAATGTTGAACTTGTTAAGGGTTCGGTTGAGACTGCAAACGCTGATGTAGCAAGTGCTGAGGAAGAGGTAACAGCTGCAGAAGCTGAAGTTGCAACAGCTCAGGCTGCTGTAGAGGAAGCTGAAAAGGTTCTTGCAGATGCTAAGGCTAAGGAAGAGGAAGCAAGAGCTGTAGTTGAATCCGCAAAGGCAAAGGTTGCAGATGCTCAGGCTAAGGTTTCTGAAGCTGAGGCAAAGGTTGCAGAGGCTGAGGGTAAGGTATCTGAGGCAGAAGCAAAGGTTGAGACATACAAGGGTGAAGTTGAAGCATACAAGGCTTCAGTTGAAGTTGCTGTTAATGCTAAGGCTGCTGCAGAGGATGAGCTTAAGAAATCTCAGGAAGCTGTTGAAGATAAGAAACAGGCTATTAAGAATATCGAGCAGGATATCGCTGCAATCGATGATAAGAAGACAAAGGCTGCTGATGAGAGAAGAAGTGCTCTTGAGGCTGCAAATAAGGAAGCTGAGGCTGGTATAGCTGCTGCTATAGCTGAAGCAATTGCTAAGGCAGAGGATGAGGCCGCTGAAAAGGCTGAGACTGAAGCTGATGAAAAGGCTGAGCAGAGTGTTAAGAGTATTGAAGATGCTCTTCAGAACACAAAGGCTGATATTAATGCCAGAGTTAATGCTGCTAAGGACGAAGTTGCTAAGGCAGAGCTTGGTGTTAAGGTAGCTGAAGATAATAAGAAGAAACTTGAAGATGAAGCTAATGCTAAGCAGGCTGATATTGAAGCTGCAAAGGCAGAGCTTGAAGCAGAGCAGAAGAAGTCTAAAGAGAAGGCTGAAGCTGAAGCTAAGGCAGGAAAACCTGATGTTGCTGCATTTGAGAAGGCACTTGAGGAAGCTAAGGAAGCTGTTAAGGCTGCTGAGAAGAAGGCTGCTGATGTTGACAGTATGGAGGTTGATCTTACTCAGATCGCTCCTGGTTCAAGACTTCCACTTGCTGCTACTTATCTTGAGAAGTATCTTGGTATCGAAGGATCAGCTGATGAGATTGTTGAAACATTCAACGATATCGCAGCAAATATGGAACAGACCATCAGATCAAGAAATATCGTTATTCTTGGACAGTATGGATTTGGTTCAGTATCAGTTGGTGAAGACTTCGCACGAAGCTTCTATGATATGGGTATCTGTAGTGCTAGAACAATAGCTAAGATCAAGGCTGCTGCTCTTAATAGGATGTCACTTGATAAGATTAAGCCTAATATGGAGAAACTTGCAGGTGGATGTCTCGTTATTGAGAATGCTGGTCTTGTTGCACCAGAGAGACTGGTTGAGATCGTTAAGCTTTCAGCTAAGGATGTAAACGACTTCGTTGTTATCCTTACAGGTGAAATCGATTCTATCTCAAGACTCTTTGGCGAAACAGCTGAAGTTGTTTCTGAGTTTGAGTACCTGATCGATATGACAAAGATCGAGAAGAGCGATATGGTCAAGGTTGCACTTGGTTATATCAAGCAGAGAGGTTACAAAGCTTCTGATGATCTTGAGTCCAAGATTGAAAATATCCTTATGGGTATGGAACAGGGTAACCTGGATAGAATGATTACAGCAATTGATGAAGCAATTGCTAAGAGTGATGCTAGAAATGACAGCAAGAAAATGATAATCCCTAAGGATTTTGATTAAGACTAAAGTGGTGCTAGTATGTATCGTATTGACGTTGGTTTAGACCTGGGAACATCTAAAGTATGTGTTTATATGAGAGATAAAGGTATTGTGATCAATCAGCCTTCAGTTCTCGCATATGAAAAGAAAGAAAAAAGAATCATCGCAGTTGGAAAAAAAGCTAAGCGTATGCTTGGTAAAACAGCAGATGATATAATTGTTGCCAGACCTATTAAAAATGGAGTTATCTCAGAATATGCTCTTGCAGAGCGAATGGTAAAAGCATTTGTAAAGAATGCACTCCGTAAGAGAAGAATACTGGGAAGACCAAATATTTGTGTAGCTGTACCTCAGGGAATAACAGAGGTAGAGAGACGAGCAGTAGAAGATGCTATCGTTAAAACAGGTGCTAAAGAAGTTTTCCTCCTGGAATCACCTATAGCGGCAGCTCTTGGAACTGGTGTAGATATAATGGAAACCATGGGACATATGGTTGTAGATATTGGTGGTGGAACTACTGATATTGCAGTTATATCTGCTGGAGATATATCCTACGGTGTATCTCTTAAGGTTGGTGGAGATGATTTCACTGAAGCAATTGCCAGATATGTTCGTCGTAAGTACAGTATAGAGCTGGGTGAACAGACTGCAGAAGATGCAAAGATAGAAATAGCCAGCGTTATAGAACGAAAGGTTGATTCTTCTTACGAGATAAAAGGTAAGAACATGGTTAATGGACTTCCAGTAAGGCTTGACCTTGGAGCCAATGAAACTGTGGAAGCTCTTGAAGAAATAACCAGTCAGATAATCGATGGCATTATACAGGTTATTGAGAAGGCTGAACCGGAGCTTGTAGCTGATGTGGCTAAAGAAGGAATACTTCTTTCCGGTGGTGGTAGTCTAATCTATGGTATGGACAGATTGATATCTGACAAAACTGGTATCAGAGCTGTAATAGCTGATGAACCTGAAAATGTAGTTGCAGCCGGAGCCGGAATGGCAGGTGAATACATCATGGTTCAGGATGAAGAGGATAGAAAATAATCCTCAAAAGTAATAATTAAACTGATTTATAAAAGGCATTTTATCCAAAAGATAAGGTGCCTTTTTCACTTTAATGTATAAATCGCCCAAACACACTATATAGTGTGTTTATGTGATTGACATACACATCATATAGTGGTACATTTTAAATGCTGATTTAGGTTTATTAGTATTTTTTCATAAATACATTATGTGAAAGAGGATGAAGACATGCAAAAGGATATTATGCTTGATTATGAAGAGTGGGATGGATTTACTGGAAGATTATGGAAAGAGGAGTGTAACGTTAGAGAATTCATTACCTATAACTATACTCCATATACTGGAGATGAAAGCTTCCTGGAAGGTCCAACTGAGGCAACCAATAAGCTTTGGAAAAGACTTCAGGAGCTCCAGAAGGAAGAACGTGATAAGGGTGGAGTCCTGGATGAGGAAACAGATGTAGTTTCTACTCTTACTTCATATGGTCCTGGATATATAGATGAATCCATGAAAGACCTTGAACAGATAGTGGGTCTTCAGACAGATAAACCACTTAAGAGAGCATTTATGCCATTTGGAGGAATCAAGATGGCAGAAGAGTCTCTTACAATGTATGGATATGAACCTAATAAGGATCTTCATAAAGTATTTACTGAGTATCATAAGACTCATAATCAGGCAGTATTTGATGCATATACAGATGAAATGCGTGCCGCCAGAAGAAGTCATATTATAACAGGACTTCCTGATACATATGGTCGTGGACGTATAGTTGGTGATTATAGAAGAATTGCACTCTATGGTATTGATCAGCTTATAGAGTGGAAAACTGAAGATAAGAAGAATTGCGGTCATGGAGTTATGACTGATGATATTATTCGACTTCGTGAAGAGCTTGCTGAACAGATTAAGGCTCTTGAAGGTATGAAGAAGATGGCAGCTGCTTATGGTTGTGATATATCACGTCCTGCAAAGAATGCAAAGGAAGCTGTTCAGTGGCTTTACTTTGGATATCTTGCTGCAGTTAAAACTCAGAATGGTGCGGCTATGTCTGTTGGCCGTGTTTCTACATTCCTTGATATATATATAGAAAGAGATCTGAAGAAGGGCATTATAACAGAGCAGCAGGCTCAGGAGCTTATTGATCATCTTGTTCTCAAACTTCGTATGGTTAAGTTCGCCCGTATTCAGTCTTACAATGAACTGTTTTCAGGTGATCCTGTATGGGCTACGCTTGAGGTTGGTGGAATCGGTATGGATGGCAGACCACTTGTTACAAAGAACTGCTACAGATTCCTTCATACACTTGAGAATATGGGTCCTTCACCAGAACCAAATCTTACAGTACTTTATTCTTCACAGCTTCCAGAAAGCTTTAAGAAATATGCTGCCAAGATATCTGTTGATACAAGTTCCATTCAGTATGAGAATGATGATGTTATGAAACCGGTATGGGGAGATGATTAT
>Ga0247608_10000135_pt1 | contig 142270 bp, 131 predicted proteins | sample 176DNAGHGlowgp2_FD_193490 | JGI IMG/M metagenome (GOLD analysis project Ga0247608, IMG submission 193490) | Sheep rumen microbial communities from Palmerston North, Manawatu-Wanganui, New Zealand - 1766 DNA GHGlow gp2 | ecosystem: Host-associated > Mammals > Digestive system > Stomach > Rumen...
CCCATAACAACTTGACGAACTCGAAAACTCTAATGGCGCACAAAGTTCATGCGCCCTGCGAATAGACAGATAGCTCCGAAATTTGCTATAATATTATCGTGGGATAAAATCATATCCTGCGATACTCCAAACCGAAAAGAGGTGATGCGAATGAGTAAGAAAGCTAAGAGTGAGGTCGCTGACAACTCTGCTGATACCGTCATGGACGGAGTGCTGTCTGAGAATCAGGCAAAGCTCAACAAGCTGAACAGTTCTATTCAGGCAGCCTATGAGCGCCGCCGTAAGATTATTACAGACAGCAAGCTCTACACCTACGATAAGCTCTCACAGCTTTACGGCGGTGCTGAGGGGCAGGCACTTCTCGATGCGGTGACTGCGGAGCATACGCTGATCGGTAAGCTGACCGACAGCGGAATGTCCTACGCTGACATTGAGGGGCTGGTCGATAGCTCTGACGGTGCAGACAGCAAGTCGGGCGATGATGCCGACAGTGACTCTGCCGATGATGAATTTGTCGGGCAGACTTCTTTCTTCGGAGATAATTCCTACAAGGATTAACATATTTCCGACAACAAAACGATAGCTGTGAATGGGACGGCTGCAATGCCGTTCCGCACGGCTATGAATATGAGGGCAGAGAAATAAAGCGAAACCCTCAAATCCAAATGCGTAGATAAAGACAAGCTAAAGGAGAAAAATTCGCTATGAATGAAACAACAACTGCCGCCGTTGCGGTAACAGATAACGTGTCCGAGTACCATATCGGGCATACGATCTACAGAGTGAAAACCGTCTTTAACCCAGCTTTTCGGCAAAGCCTGAGCGACATTCTCGCAAGGCTCATCACGGCTGACTGTGAAAAAATGCTCGGTGATAATGAACAGGAACAGGACAAGCAGGCTGTGTGAAGTTTTAGCTTGGTGCGTATTGACTTTTTCGGCAATGCGCGCTAAACTATTATCATAGCTTGCTGTATCCTGTCGGAAAGTGAGGTTAAAATGACAGACAAGATAACAGCTTTATACTGCCGTCTTTCGCAGGACGATATGTTGGACGGCGAGAGCAACAGTATCACCAACCAGAAAGCGATCCTCCAGAAATTCGCAGAGGATAATGGCTTTCCAAACCCGACTTTCTACGTCGATGACGGAGTGAGTGGTACGACTTGGGAGCGTGACGGCTTCAAAGCGATGATGTCGGACATTGAGGACGGCAAGGTCGCTACGGTTATCACCAAAGACCTTTCAAGGCTCGGTCGTGACTACCTGAAAACAGGTGAGCTGATCGAAATGGTGTTTCCCGACTACGATGTGCGTTACATTGCGGTCAACGATAATGTCGATACAGCGAAATCCGAGAATGAACTGCTTGCTTTCAAGAACATTTTTAATGACTGGTACGCCCGTGATTGCAGTAAGAAAATTCGTGCGGTGTTCAGGGCAAAAGGTCAATCGGGCAAGCACCTGTGTCCGCCAGTGTACGGCTACAAGAAGTCCGATACTGACAAGAACCTGTGGGTAATTGATGAGCCTGCCGCTGAGGTGGTACGCAAGATTTTCAAGCTCTGCATTGACGGCTACGGTCCAGTGCAGATTGCCCGTATCTTAACGGAACAGGGTATCCCTACGCCTACCGCATACGCTCTTTCTCAGGGCAGGGACAACGGACGGCATAACGCTAAAACATACCGCTGGGGTGCGAACACAATTGCCCATATCCTTGAACGCCTTGAATACTGCGGTCACACGGTCAACTTCCGTACAAAGATGAAGTCCTACAAGGTTCACAAAATCGTCTACAATCCGCAGGACGAGTGGCAGATCTTCGAGAATACGCAAGAACCTATCATCACACAGCAGACCTTTGACTTGGTGCAGGAGCTTCGTAAGCATAAGCGCAGACCGCAGAAAATGCAGACGGTCAATCCGTTCGCAGGAATGGTGTACTGTGCCGATTGCGGAGAAAAGATGTACCTGAGCCGCCGCAAGAATGAGCGTCCCGAACAGGAGCATATGCGTTGTTCTACATACGCAAAGGAACAGGACAAATGCTCGGTGCATTATATCCGCACTTGCGTATTGAATGAGATCGTCCTCGGTGAGCTGAACAAGCTCCTTGCAATTGTGAGGGAGAATGAGGACGAATTTATCCAGACCGCTATGAGCAATTCCGTTCAGCGTAAATCCTCGGAGCTTACTAAAGCGAAAAAGACCTTAAAGCAGGCAGAAAAGAGAATTGCCGAACTGGACAAGCTGTTCACAAGGCTCTATGAGGATAATGTCCTCGGCAGGCTGTCGGACGAGCGTTTCACGATGATGTCGGCAGGATATGAGGAAGAACAGGCAAAACTGAAAGCTACTGTTGCGGAGCTTACCGCCTTTGTGGAAACGGCTGAACAGAAGTCCTCCGATGTAACGGCATTCCTCAAAGTCGTACACAAGTATGAGCATATCGAAACGCTCACGCCTGAGATCATGCACGAATTGGTTGACAAGATCATCGTCCACGAACCCGACAAGTCCAGCGGAAAGCGAATCCAGGATATTGAGATACACTTTCGCTTTGATGTTGCGGTATCGACTATATCCATTGAAACAGGCAAATATGGAAAAAAGGTCGCATAACCGACGGTGTTATGCGACTACACTAAGGGAGAAAAAACTTCTATATCACTACTGTGCTTCATCTCAGGGATTGAAATTTCCGACGCTCTGTAGTATAATATATAAGACGTGATGAATATAGCAGACGCAGACTTTCACAGATAGGAAGATATAGATGAACAAGACCTTTGTTACGAAAATGCCAAATCATATCGGTGCTTTTCTGAGGGCGAGCCAATGCTTTGCCTCTCTGGGCATCAACATTACCCGTGTCAGCTACAACAAGGCTGTTGACTCGCATATGCTCTTTATTGATGCGGAGGGTACGGCGCAGCAGCTTGCCAAGGCTGAGGAGGAACTGACTGCCATAGGATAGCTCAGCTGTGACGAGGACAACAGGAGCGTTGTGCTCCTCGAATTCCGTCTCAGGGACGAGCCCGGCAGCGTTACTGCGATACTGGAGCTCATCAGTGCTCACAGCTTCAACATCTCCTATATCAGCTCTCAGGAGAACGGCACGGAGTATCAGCTTTTCAAAATGGGGCTTATCGCTGACAATGCGGACAAGATCTTCGACAACAGCTTCTTCTACTCCACCTTTGCAGGAGAGCTCTCCTCTGCCATGGAATAACTGCTGAGGCAAGAAAGAAGCTTATGGTCAACACCAATCTTGCCATGCAGATACTTGACGAATCAGGAGTATCACCCTACCGGACATTCAACAGCATAAGCCGGTTCGCAGAGCTGCTTGCCGCATCCCGTGGAAAAGACTTCACCCCAATGATCAAATCCCACCAGATAACGGACAATACCTCCGTAACGCTAATCGAACCGCCATGCGGCAGCAATACAGCCATCATAAGCAGCGGCGGCGATCATCTGTTCATAGATGCGGGTTATGCGTGCTACAAGGAGGAGATGCTGAGGATCATACGGGGCATCGTTCCCGGTTTTGATGATATCGAAAAGACAGCATTCATCACTCATGCGGACGTGGATCACTGCGGTCTCCTGCCGGTCTTTGACAAGGTCTGTGCCAGCGCAAGAAGTGCAGAGTGTCTGAGACTGGAGAGCAGCGGTGGGGACGGCTTCCGTGAAAGGAATCCACTCCACAAGCCCTACGTCCGTATATGCAAGGCACTTACGTCCTATTCTCCTGTCGAGCCTGCAAAACTATGTATCATCGGTGATGACCGCGAGATACATCAGCTCATCGAACAGACCGGAGTATTCGACTTCGGTGAGCTGCATTTTGAGCTGCATGAAGGAAGAGGCGGACATCTTGCCGGTGAATCAGTACTCATAGACTTTGAACATCATCTGACATTCACCGGAGACATCTTCGTCAACATGAAGGATATGACGGAGCAGCAGGAACAGTACAACAGGTATGCGCCGATACTCATGACGTCGGTGGATACTGACAAGGAGCTGTGTGCAGCCGAAAGAAAGGCCGTGTTCCAGCGCTTAGGCGTGGGTACGTGGCAGATATTCGGCGGACACGGCGGGAAAAAGACATACGCAGTAAGACCTGCGGAGATATGAGGAGGAGCATTATGAAAAGAGCCGTTGAGGTACACTACTTTATTAAGGAAGGCAGAAGAGCCGATTTCTACAACGAGATAATCAGCCGCGGCATAGCTGATGCTGCCCGTGCTGAGGAGGGTAACGAGAAGTATGAATACTATCTCAGTCCGGAGAATGAGAACGAGCTTCTCCTGCTGGAGATCTGGACATCTCCCGAGGCGGTAAAGCTCCACATGGATACGCAGCATTACAAGGCTCTCGGTGAACTCAAAAAGGAATATGTCACGGAGACAGTTTTCAGGCGTTATGAGATAACTGAGATATGAGTACAGTGTACAGTAAAGGCAGCCTTCCGGCTGCCTTTGTCTGTTAAATAATTAAGAGCGATACTTCAACGATGACCGGATTTTATTTCAGTCTCAGACTGATTGAATGCTCCTCGCTGTAGCTGTTACGGTACTGCAGTGGTGTCATGCCGTTCAGCTTGCGGAAGGCGGCTGAAAATGCGCTCTGTGAGGAAAACCCGAGAGAGAAGGCTATCTCCGATATGGGGAAATCAGAGAAGATAAGGATGTTCTGGGCTGTGTTTATCTTGGCACTCAGGATGAAGGCCTTGACTGTGACGTTCATCTCCTTTGCGAACAGCTTGGAGAGGTAGCTCGGATCGAGATTCTCATGCTCCGCTGCCATTTTCAGTGTCAGGCGCTCGCCTAAGTTGCGGTATATATAATCGACTGTTCTGCGAACATGGAGAGAGACACTGTCCGCCATTTTTATCTCCCGCATACGCTCTGCAAAATCAAGCATCATAACGCCTGTCAGCTCAATGACCTCCTCCGGCCGGCGGCAGCTGTCGCATCTGCGGATGTAGATATCGCTGAGGGTATAGGCGATGTTGTGCTTCATACCGCCGTCTATGCAGACTCTGGCGATAATGCCCGTACCTATGGCGAAATGGTACTGGTTGTTACGCATAAGGTTATCGGACAGCGAGCCCTTTCCCTCGTAATAATGTGCCTTTATCTCGGTTATGGCCTCCTGCACCCTTTCCACGTTGCCGTTCTTGATATCGTCATATCTTGCAAATTCGCTCTTTATCTCGGTGCGCTGGAAGTCCTCCTCAAGCTGGACGAAAAGCCTGTAATTCAGTTCACGGTTGGTATTCACGGATAGGTCACCTCCTGTCACGACTATACCATATTTTTGACAAAAAGTCAATGGAATTGATATAATTCCCGTGACTTCCTGAGTATAATAGCTGTAGAAAATGCTACAGGAGTGATATGGGTGAAAACAACTACAGATTTTACGCAGGGAAAGGTAAGCGGTGTTATCCTGCGGTTCTATTTTCCTATGCTCTTTACGGCTATGCTCCAGCAGTTCTATTCCTTCGCGGATACTGCCATAGTCGGGAAGGGCTTGGGTGACAATGCGCTTGCAGCGGTGGGAAATATGTCATCGCTGTGCTTCCTCATTGTGGGCTTCTCAATAGGCCTTTCAAACGGTTTCTCGGTGCTCATCGCACAGCATTTCGGAGAGAAGAACTTCCCCCAGCTCAGACGCACCTTTATCTCCATGATCCGTCTTTCAGTCTGCATGACGGCGGTGCTCACGGCGCTGAGTCTTCTTTTCCTCCGTCCTGTGCTCCTCCTCTTACAGACCGATGAGCTCTTACTCCGTGACAGCCTGCTCTACGGCTACATCATCTTCGGGGGACTTGTCGCAACCATCGGCTATAATATGAGTGCAGGCATACTCCGTTCTCTCGGTGACAGCCGCACTCCCCTCAAAGCGATAATCATTTCCTCCGTTCTCAATATACTTCTCGACTGCTTCTTCATATTCATGCTGCATACAGGCGTCGGCGGAGCTGCCGTGGCTACCATATTCTCTCAGGTGGTATCGGCTTCAGTATGTATCAGAAAACTCGCCGGCATAGACTTCCTGAAGATGAATGAAGATGACAGGAGGCACGACATCGGGCTTTACCTTAAACTGATGAAGAACGGCATTCCCATGGCTCTGATGAACTCCATTACCGCAGTCGGCTGTATGGTGGTACAGTACTACGTCAACGGTCTCGGTGTTGCCTACACCTCGGCGTATTCAGCCTGCAGCAAATACATCAATATGTTCATGCAGCCTGCCTGCACTGCCGGATATACCATGTCCGCATACATCGGTCAGAACTACGGAGCAAAGCGCTTCGACCGCATACACGAAGGTCTGCGTATATGCCTGCTCATAATCGGCATAGCCTATGCTTCCCTCGGCTCTGTTATGTTCTTCTTCCCCGAATGGCTCGCTTCTCTCCTTCTCGACGGCAGCGAACAGATCGCCCATGCGGCACAGTTCCTGCCTGTTACCGGAGTTATGCTCTTTGCCGTTGATATGCTTTTCCTTTACAGGAATGCAGTACAGGGCATGGGCTTCCCGCTCGTCCCAATGATATCCGGCATACTTGAAATGGTGCTGCGTATCGGCACTATCTCCCTCCTCATCGGCAGCCTTGGTTTCCGTGCGACAGCTCTTGCTGAGGTCATGGCATGGACAGGCGCTCTGCTGATGAATGCGGCTGCTTTCTATGTTATCTTCGCGCGTGAACGCAGGAAGGCTGAGGGCACTCAGGCTCTCCCCGCTTACCGCTGCAAGGAAAAGCACCGCAGGCCTGCTCTGCACAGCTCGCTGTAACAGGCTAACAGACACGTTTCCTCGCTTTGATGATATACAGGCACCCGCGGTCAGTCCCTATACCGTCGGGTGCATTTTTCTGCCCTTATGCGGCTCAGGCATAAAAACAAGGCAGGGAGAATGGCTCTCCCTGCCCGTTTTCGTTGTATGTCAGTTTCTGCCCGTCTGCCGATATGCGTAAGTCACGCACTCATTTGCTTGAGATACGCAGGCCTATCGCATTGACTATCCCGCAGAGAGCTGATGCAATATAGGATGACAACTGGAAGAACAGCAGCATTATCCCGGGGCTCAGCTCGCTTTTCGGAAGATATGCGTAGAGGATATCCAGTGACTTCGGGAAAGCAAACGCCATGATAAGGGCATATACCACCGCTCCGGCAAGAAGGGCGATATGAAGCTCCTTCTTTCCGAGCGCTCCCGTTTTACCGAAGATCAGCCATAGGATCACTTCTGCGATAATGAACATAACTCCGCACAGTATGAACAGAAGTATGCTCAGCGAAGAAAGCAATCTGTCATGTTTTTCGATGATATCACCTGTCACTCTCAGCTCTGCGTAGAAAAGAACAAAGTCCAGTGCAACTGCTGCTATTGCCGGTATCAACGCTGCGATACCGATCAGTGGCCATCTTTTTGCATCCATTTTTATCTGACTCCTCCCCACCAGTAGAACGGCAGCATATCAAAGTAGTAATGTGCTATGGAAGCATCTGATATCTTGCTGCTGTCATTAGGTGAATAGTTGAATGTCGGGCCTATGGACGGATTTTCCTGGAGCTTCAGGCTCTCAGTTGCGGAGTAGTCTCCTTCGATATCCTCAACACTGGATCCGTCCCTCAGGAGCTTGTAGATCGCTTCAAGTCCGTCTTCCCTTATGTACTTGTGTGATGCTCCTGCCTGGAGCTCGTCTGTTATGCCTGCAGGCATATGATACTTGGCTTCGCCCTTCGGGAGCTTGTGGAAGCCCATGATAGCTGCCTCGTACGAGGAGATAGGAAGATACTTGTCGTAATTGCAGTTGAGAGAGAATCTCTTCTCAAAGTGCTTTGTCTTCCATGCTGCCTCGCTCAGGAAGTTGCTTGCTTCATTGTCATAGTATAAGAAGTTGTCAACATCTGCCTCGTTGCCAAGGAAGGAGTATCCGTCACCGGAGAAAGCTGCATTGAGAGCGACATCTAAAAGGCCGGAATCTACACTGAGTTCTGCGCTCCACATATCGTAGGTAGCCTTTCTGTAGATCTCATCCTTCTGACCGCCTCTTACTGTATTGCCTGCTGTGGCAAAAAGGAGATAATAGTCAGGGAAAAGTCCGTCAGAATCGACCTCGACCATCTTTCTTGTTGACCACGGGATAGCGCTTGTGTCCATAAAGGTATAGATAGTATAGCCTCTTCCGTCAGGAAGTGTGCCTGAGGAATAGTATTCCTTTGTCCATACGGGGAATCCTATGGAAGAAGCAAAGCAGTAGGAAACAGGGCCTGTGCTGCCGAGAGTGAAGTTCTCGCCCATGAAGGGGTTGCTGCTTACTCTGTAATAGCCGTAATCAGGCAGGAATGTTCCCAGCTCTGTTCCGTCGGAGATGCCGTCGCCGTCTGTGTCGGGATTAAGTGCGTTGAGTCTGTGTGTGCCGATATTTGTTGCAACATCTTCACGCTCAACATCATCTGTTACGCCGTCGTTATCGGTATCCACCTTGGTCGGATTGGACATCATATAAACATAGACCTTACTGCCGCTCTGCATTACCTGTATCTCGTTGCCGTCTTTGATAGTGTCTCCGTCGCTGTCGGGATTCTGGTAATCCATTCCGACGAGCGGTACACCAGTGCCGAGTCTGAGCTGACCGGAAGCCATTGCCTTTTCGTGGTAGTCGGATACTCCGTCTGAATCGCTGTCCTTAGTAAGATCAGTGAGTTCGAGGATCCTGTCGAAAATGCCGTAGAGCTTGTCTGCCTGTGAAGCGTGGAAGTATGAACCGCCTGTGCCCTCTGCCATATTTGTGAGGACGGATGTGGATACTGAGCTGCCGAGACCTACTGTATAGATCGTTACGCCCATGGATTTTGCAGTCGTGGTATAAGATGTTGAGTAGCTGCCCTGTCCGTCAGTGAGCATGATGATGCACTTCTGGTTGTTCTTCTCCACATAGTCGGATGCGTTGAAGAGGTTAAGGGCTGTTGAGATACCAACGCTGAGGTTCGTTCCGCCTGAGCTGTTGATCCTTGCAACTGCGGCATTGAGTGCTGTCTTGTCGTTTGTGAATCTGCTGTATACAGATGCGGATGAATCGAAATCAACAACAGCTGCCCTGTCATTTGCAGTGAGCTTGCTGATGAAGTTATTGGTAACGGTCTTTCTGATACCGCTGCTGTCATTTGAGGTCATGCTTCCCGATGAATCGATAACAAAGGCGATATCAAGACCTGACTGGTTCTGTGCGCCCTGTATGAAGAGAAGATCATATACCCACATACTGCTGTATGTCTTCTTGTTGAGAAGGATGTACTTTGAGAAATGCTCCAGAGGAACAGTTACCTTGTTGCCGTCCCATGTTACGTTCTCAAGCTCCTCGAGAAGTCCTGTCTCCTCGTTGTAGTAGTAAACGCCGGGCTCAAAGTCGGGATCATCCCATACGCCGTCAGGGAGTATGAAGGAGAGGATAGCCTCCTTGAACTCGCCGTCAAGCTGGAAGTCATAAGCTGCGCCCTCGCCGATATATCCGGGGATCTGGTCGGAAAGGAGCGGATCGTCTGACTTGATGTCATTCATCTCGAAGGAACCGAGCTGGCCGGGATCGAGCGTTATGGAGATAGATGCCTCAACATCCTTACCTGTCTGGTCAGGAGTGTAGTCCACCTTGAGTGTGCCGTCGCTGTTGAGCTTTTCGGCTGTGAGAGGATCTGTGCCGTACTTAACCTCAAGGAAGTCGCTGATGCCGTCTCTGTCGGTGTCAACGAGCTTCGGATCTGTGCCGTGTACCTTTACCTCGTCATAGTCGCTGAGACCGTCGCCCTCTGTATCGGCATTGAAGACATCGGTGTTGAGTTCGATCTCCTCGGAATTGAGAAGGCCGTCCTGATCGAAGTCGCCGTCCTCGTCGGGAACAAGGGGATCGGTCTTCAGCAGGAAGATCTCTTTGATATCTGTGAAGCCGTCGCCGTCAGTATCCTTCTTGTCGGGATCTGTACCGTACTGCTCCTCCTGGAAGTTCATAAGGCCGTCCTCGTCATTGTCGTTCCTGTCAAGGCCGAGGAGATTGGTGTTTTCGTAGGATGTGTTCCAGATACGAAGAGTAGCTGTTGAAGTAACGCCCTTCTTGCTTACTGCCGTTACTGTCAGTGTGTTGTCTCCGATGAGGAGCTGAGGCTCTTCAAGAGTCCATACTCCGTTCTTCCACTTTACGGCGTTCTGCTTTACATCAGTGTTGCCGGAAACAACGGATACTGTTACGCTCTTTATCTTCTTGTCGGGAAGGTTGAGAGTACCGGTAAGGTCTGTGAGCTTGCTGCCTACGATGTAGCCTGATATATCAGCGTACTCATACATATTCGGCTTGGGATCTACAGTTACCTGGAGAGGCTGCTCCTCCTTGCCGCTGCCGGGAACGATCTGTCTGAGAACAGCATTCTCGGGCTTTGCGTCCTCGGTATTCTCAACGCCCTTGAATCCGAAGGAAATGGTCTGGCCGGGCTGGATATTTGCATTGTATCCGATATTGCGGAACAGATAGCCTGTGCCGTCATGTGAGATTATGGATGCGCTCCAGATCTCGCTTATCTCGGCGTCAAAGTCAAGTTCGAGCTCCCAGTCCTCAAGTACCTTGTCTGTATTGTTTGTAAGGAAGATACGTCCTGAGAAGCCGTCGTTCCAGCGCACATCGAGTTGATAGTCAACGTTGTATGCCTCTTCCTCGACCTCCTCGTTCTCTCCGACAAGCTCGAAGTCCTCCGGGAATCCTGCAAAGGGCTGTGTGCCGACGATACCGAACTCGACCGATCTTCCGGGAGCGATATCTGCGTTCCAGCCTGAATTCATGAAGAGCACGCCCTCGTCCTCAATGGCTGCATAGCGTGCGTTCCATACGCTGTTTATCTGGTTTGCATAGTCTGACTTCAGCAGCCAGTTCTCGATAGGCTCGCTGCCTGTGTTGCTGAGTCTTACTATCGCATTGTATCCGGTATCCCAGCTCTCTCTGAGGTCGATAGTCACCTCAAAGCCGTCAAGCTCGTATACTTTCTGCTGGGGCTGGATGACAGCGGGAGCTGCTTCAGTCGCGGGCTCTGTTGCAGCCTCGGTGGGTGCTTCTGTTGCGGCCTCTGTTGCTGCCTCGGTGGGTGCATCCGTTGCAGGCTCTGTTGCTGCCGTTGTTGCAGCAGGGATATTCTCTGCGGCATAAACGGGCATAGCGGGCATAACGCCTGATGCTGCTATGAGCAGAGAGGTGATGCCTGCCGTGAAGCGCTTGCTTCTGCTTCTGAATATTGAATTTATCATTGTCTGACTCCTTGTAGTGATAGTAGTATGTAATAGTGTTACAGATATTATGTGATGCTGTGTTATAGCCGATGGCTCAATGAGGAGAGTGAAGAAAGCCAGCGCCCTCTTCAACTCCGGATGCGTCAGGGTGTAGTCTCCTGCCCGCCTATCCCGCCTACTGTTATGTATTCGCCATTATTTCCGTCTTTTCCCGGTATCTTCACTGTGAAGACGTTTATCCCCTCGGTACGGGGATCGGCAGTATTGATCCTTGTCTGGTAGTAGCCTAAGTCCTTGTAGACAGTGCCTGTATCGGTGACTGAATCATTGAAGTTTATGGAAAGGTGTGAATCGTATATCACGCCCTCCTTGTCAACGCCCATGCCCTCGCCGGGGAAAGATATACCACCGTAGCCTGTAAGCTTTCCGTCGATCCGGCTGAAAAAGTCCTTCCACTCCTTTTCCAGGTCATGGTTATCCTTAGCTTCCTGTGAGAACAGGGCACTAAGGCTTGCTATGTCCTCGTTTTTCAGATATTCAAAAATCTGCTCTGCTTCTTTCCGCGCCAGCTTTTTTGGTGCTGTGCGTTCGAGCTGATCGGAATAACCGCTCTCCGAACTGCCCTCTGTCTCAGTTGCAGGATCGGTGATCCCGCAGCCTGTCAGATTTGCAACTGTGAACGGTACCAGTATCAGAGGAAGCCATCGTTCATATCTCATGCTATATCGCCCCACATTACCCAGAATGTCTCTGACGGATCATCAAAATAGAGATACTTTCTGAGTTTCATATTTCTCGGATCATTCATTGTGTCTTTGAATACGTTGTAGAGTCCGCTGAATCGTGACATATCCACCCTGCCGACTGTGATCTCCGTACCAACAGTGACATTGCCGGCGTATGCAGGATTGAAGCCTGTAACCCACCACTGTCTCTTCTCATCCGGTATCCAGGAGAAGAGGTTACTTATGTTGCTGCTGCCGTTGTAATCGTACAGGAACAGATCCATAGGCATATGCAGATCCGGGCTTACAAAGTAGTGGTCGAATTCGTCGGGATCCTGTGAGAACCAGCTCGGACGTGAGTAGATACCTATCTCAGAGCCTGCTCCGAGGTTCAGGTAGTCTCCTCTCCACATCCAGAAGATGTACTCGGTATCGCCGCTTGTGAATGCGAACTTCTCCTTGTCCATATTGCTGTTAGTGAACAGGCTGAAGAGGAAGTCGTATGTGTTGTTGTAGCCGCCGAGAGCCTGCCACTGATTGAACTGTGAATGGAGAACGTGAGCAGAATCCTCCTTGAAGTTGAGGAAGGCTGAACCGAGCTCTGCCTCTATCTCTCTTACCCTGTCGGGAGGGAAGCACTTTGAAAGTTCGCCTATTGCAAGCCTGAAGTAGGTAGCTGCCATTGAAGGCGTACCGAAGGAGTCTGCTGCCTTGCCGATATAGTCCAAAAAGTCGGTTGCGAGTATATCAGCCGCTGAATCCTGCAGGAGTATCAGTACCTCGTCTGCAAGGATAGCGAAGCCCTCAACACCGCTGTTAGAGAAGCTGAGTGAACCGGTATAGGCGTACCAGCCGGTCAGTCTTCTCGGGATAGAGCTTGTCTTTATGTTGCTGATATGCTTCTTCCACATACCCTCAGGTCCGTCATAGAATGTCGGATGAGGATCTCTGGGTGCGATAAGCTCGCCGGAGGATGTTGTGATGGTCTTGTCGTCAAGGAGTCCGTCGCCGTCTGTATCGGAGTTTACGGGATCGGAGAGTTTGACGAAGTAATACTGCTTCTCGCGGTACTGCTCAGGCACTGAACCGGGATAGGGATATTTGTACTCCCATCTGATTACCGGATCGATCTCCTGGCCGTCTGTAAGTCCGTCATGGTCAGTATCTGCCTGAGAGGGATCGCAGCCTGTGATGATGCTGCCGTTCTGGAGACGGATGCCTGCAGCCTCGACTGCATCGTAGAGGCCGTCTCCGTCGGTATCGGTGGTATCGAAATCACCGCCGATGCCGATCTCCTTGTAGATATCCACAAGCTCGGAAGCTGTGAATGCCTTGTAAAACTCGCCGCCTGTATATTCGGCGATATGCTTCAGGAGAGTATCGGAGGATGCGGGACCGAGACCTACGGTATAGATCTTTATGTCCTTGTTCTTTGCTTTATCAAGAGTAGCGTCGGAGATAGATGACTGACCGTCTGTGAGGAGTATCACCCTGTTGACGGTATCCTGCGCCATCAGGTTATTAGTGCTGAATGCACCGACAGAGGCCGTTACCGCTGCCGTGAAGCTGGTTCCGCCGCTGCTCGTTATCCTCTGTACTGCAGCCTTGAGTGCATCCTTGTCATTGGTCATGCTCTGTGCTGTGGTAGCTGAGCTTGTGAAGAGGACTACGGCTGCCTTGTCGCCGGCTCTCATGTTATCGATGAAGCCGTCGGCTGCCTTGATACGCTCGCAGGTGTGCGGATGAAGCGCATCGGAGGGGGAAGTAACAGTCAGAGTCATTATCTTGTCGTAGGTGTCCATGCTTCCCGAGCAGTCTATCGCAAGGACTGTATTGTTCTTTGTTCCGTCACCGGAGGGTGAGGCTGCTGTCGGGTTGTAGTTGAAGGTCTGCGCCCATGCCTTGTACCATGAGCTTTTGTCAACTACCATGTACTTGCTGAAATGAGGAGTTACAACACTTGCTGTGCTGCTGTCACTGTCAAGCACGGTCTCAAGCTCGACGAACTTGTAGTTCTCCTCATCGTACCACAGGAAGAGAAGGTCGTCAAAGGCTGTCTCACCGAGCTTTGTCTGGTCGATAGTAAAGGTGATGGTCGCAGTATCGAACTGTGATGTTGATTCGATCGCAAAGGGATCACCCACAAGACCTGCAACATCCGAGCAGATAACGTCTCTGTCCTTGATGCTTGCTATCTCAGTATTCTTCAGAATATTTCCCGTGCCGCTGAATCTTACCTTTACCTCGGTAACTGCGCTGTCAGGATGCTCCGCCTTGTGTACGAGAGTCTGGTCGCGCTTTTCGTCGCCGTCAAGGATGCCGTTGTCATCGGTATCTGGATCGTTGGGGTCGGTGCCGAAGTGATCCTCGTCTGCGTCGTCGAGGCCGTCCTGATCGGTGTCTGCCGACAGAGGATCGGTATGATACTTGTCAGCCTCGTCGCCGTCGGTCAGGGTATCCTCGTCAGTATCCGGCTTGTAGGGTACTGTGCCGTACTGCTTTTCCCTGCCGTTGCTCAGGCCGTCCTGATCGAGGTCCTCGTCAAAGTCGGATACGCCGTTTCCGTCGGTATCGTACTTTGCCGGATCAGTGCCGAAGGAGAAAAGCTCCTCACCGTCAAGGAGAAGGTCTCCGTCGGTATCGGCATTGAGAGGATCGATGTCATAGTGCTTCTCGACGAGGTCCGGGAGTCCGTCTCCGTCGGTATCATCGAGATAATGCCACTCGCTGTATGGCACGTTGAACGGCTCGGATATGTTTCCTACGAAGGAAGCTGTGCCTCCGTCGTAGTTCGCGTTTACGTTCGGTGCGTTCAGAACGATGCTGTCTGCTATGATGACAACACGGTTCATGTTGAGGTTCTGTGCCGTGATATTGACCGTTCCGAAGGGAGCATAGATAAGTCCGTTGAGATCAACGTTCTGGCTGTCGATGATGATATCGCCGTATTTGGAGAAAAGAACCGAATCGGTACTGTTGCGGATATCACCGTGAAGGCTTATGGTTTCGAGTGCTTTTAATGCTGTCGTGACAGAAATGTTGCCTGTGAGGTCGGCGCCTCCGGTTATCTCGGTAGGCTGACCGACGCTGATGCTGCCCTGGCTGAGGGTATAGCTCTCAGTGTGTCTGTCAACATTATCGCCGGAGAAATAGCGATCGTCTATCTTATTGAAGATATAGATCATCTCTTCGCCTGCGTGTTCTGTCCTGCTGCCATTGATGTTGGGATTGTTGGTGGTTGAAATGGTACCATTGGTAGCGACACTTCCGTTTACACAGAAATTTCCCGCAGTTGAGCGGACTGCGCCGTCAGCGTCTGAAGCTGCAAAGAACGTGTAAGGGTAAGGGCCGCTGCTTTCCTCTGCGCTCGCAGTCACATTCGGTATAAAGCTGAGCAGCACTGACGTACTGAGCACACCGGAAAGCATTCTTGTGAATAGTGGCTTCATTAAAGGCCTCCTTTTCAGAAATTGCATCATTCCCGATGAGAAATCCGCATATTACAGTGGAGTAGCGTGGAAGGCCTGTTGTATGATGGCTTTCAACATCGATCTGATGCTGATTTTATTGTAACACTTCACAGCCCGTTTTTCAATAGCAAAAATGATAATTGCACAATAATCTTACAATTTTTGAGCAATTTTGTTCCATTTGCTGACCTTTTCAACACTGGCCCGTTTTGATATGGAGACTCCGATATATGGCTGTCACTAATTGAGAAATGTTTTACTGCCGCAAAAACTTCTGATGTAAGCCCCGGGAAACATGGAACGTATTGACAGGCGTTTATTAGAGTGTTATAATATTATATGTTAAAATATTCATGTAAAATAAAGGATGGTGTTGACATTAAGAAGAAAACCGGACCATCCGCCGTTTCAATCGGTATTGCAACTTCACTCTGCGTCTTTATCTTTGGCGGCCGTGGTATTATGGATTATAAATCTCATTATCTTCGCAATAGCATACAATTTCATAAAGACTATCGTCAGGCTGGAAAAGATACAGGATGAAAATGAATACGATGCGGATGATACCGCTCACTGATATGTAAATGATAAAGGCCTTCTGCGAATATTCCGCAGAAGTTCTTTTCTTATTCTTTGACATTAAGGTGAGACATGAATGCGAGCTTGTTGTCTGACGGAGAAGTGGTGGGGCGGCCGAGATCTGCCCTGGCGCCTATCGCTGTGCATACCTCTATGAACGTGAGCCCGCTGCTCTGCTTCGCTCTTTTCAACACCTCGTCCAGCTCCTCTGCCGTCTGTACGCGGCAGACTGTCCTGTATCCGCAGGCAGTTGCAACGGCGGCAAGGTCAGTCTGTCCTGCCGAGGTCGGAAAACCGCCCACTGACTCGTGTGCCTGATTGTTTATAACGATATGCACGAGGTTTTCCGGTGACTGTGCTCCTATGACTGACATGGCGCCCATGTGCATGACCGATGCACCGTCCCCGTCTATACACCATACCTTCGACTTCTTGTTAAGTGCGATTCCGAGGGCTATGGAGGAGCAGTGTCCCATTGAGCCTACGGTCAGGAAGTCCCGGCTGTGATCCTGTCCGCTGGACTCGCGTATCTCGTAGAGCTCACGTCCGGCCTTTCCCGTGGTGGCGACTACGGGATCATCTGCTGATGCTTTTATTATATGCTTTATTGCCTCCTCACGGGTGAGGGTGAAGGGATTGGTGTATCTGACCTTTCCCGTGTATTCAAGTGCGCCGCTGCGTACAATGAAAGCAAACTGCCTTCCGCGGCTCATAAGATCCCTTGCGGCTCCGATCATTGAACTGAGATCAGCCTCTGTCGTATCTCTGCTTATTATCCTGAATGGTATCTCCATGGTGCTGAGTAAATCCTCCGTTATCCTGCCCTGGAAGATATGCTGAGGCTCGTCATGTACTCCTGGCTCTCCCCTCCAGCCGATGATGAAGAGCACTGGTATGCCGTAGACCTTATCACTGAGCAGACTTGCGGCAGGGTTTATGATATTGCCCTCACCGGAGTTCTGCATATACACAGCAGGCACCTTTCCTGTCGCAAGATAGTATCCGGCGGCTGCGGCGGCACAGTTGCCCTCATTCGCTCCGATGAGATGATGTCTGGCGTCTGTGCCGAAGCGGTCATAGAGACAGTCACATAAGCCTTTGAGAGCGCTGTCGGGGACTCCTGTAAAGAAGTCTGCTCCGATAATGTCGATGAATCTTTCTGCAAGCATGGTTCAGTTCCTCCTGAGTATCCTGATATACATTTCCTTTATCTCTTCCCTGTCGGGTATGACTGGGCTGTTGTTCAGCCTCCGGGTATTCACGCAAGCGGCAAGGACGGCGATATCCTCGTCTGCTGCCTGCTCCGGCGCTGTGAGACCGAGCCTTCCGGGAAGTCCGCTGAGTAAAGACAGTGCCGCTCTGAAGCTGTCACATCCAAGCAGGGGCGGTATCTCGCCGAGAATGCTCCTGAGATGAGAGACACCGCGCCTGTCAGTACACCTGTCGGCATTTTCCGAAAGGAAACGGTATACCTCCGGCAGACAGAGCGCTGCTGCATGACCGTGGGGTATCCCATAGAGCTTCGTGAGCTTGTAGCTCATGGCATGAGCGGCGGTGGTTGTAGTTATGTTTATGGCCTGTCCGGCGGTATATGCGGCTTCGAGCATCTCCGTGCGGCAGGCTCCGGCGGTATAGCCCTCCATATTCTCTGTCACTGCACGTATGGCAGCACGTGAGAGCTCCATGCTCTCAGCGGTGGAGTTTACGGACCACAGGGATTCTATGGCGTGGCAAAGCGCGTCGAGCATGGAGGCATTCCTGTGGACTTCCGGCAGCCCGGCAAGATTTCCGGCATCCAGCAGAACTGCGCCGGGCAGAGCACCTTCATCAGCGACTGAGAGCTTTTCGCCGTTCCTGTAGATGACCGCAAAATGCGTGGCCTCGCTGCCTGTGCCTGCTGTTGTGGGTATGGCGATAAGCAGGATATCATCATGCACCGGCAGCTGCTCGGTATATGGACGGACTCCGGACATACCGGCAAAGAGCCTGATACACTTGGCGGTATCCATAGCACTTCCGCCGCCTGCTCCGCATACTGCGTCACAGCCGCTTTCCCTGAACATATCCACGCCCTTTACTATATCATCATAGTCGGGGTTGGGGGTGAATCCGCTGAATCGCAGGACTTCTGTTCCTGTGTCTGCGGTGAGAGTATCGAAAAAATGTCCGGCAGGCGTATGCGCCAAAGAGCGTCCGCACACAAGCATGAGCTTTCTTATCCCGAGTGACACAAGGTGCGCTTTAAGTCCTTCATAGCCATCCGCTCCGCGGAATACAAGCTGTCTTCCCATATCATTCCTCCGGTATGAGCCGGATTATCTCTCTGAACGGCATACAATCCGGCTCGCATTCTCCGGCGGAGTGGGAGCGGAGTATGGACTCAGCAGTCCTCTGCATGGCCGGAAAGGCAGAGCGTGTCAGCTGGTTGGCGTATATCACGATATTGATGCCTGCGCCGTAGAGTTCCTCCTCCGTGACTGAACTGTAACTTGTCGGTACGCACACAAGGGGCGTGAAGCTGTCGGTCTCGCGGAAAAGACGTGCAAAGGCAAGCACCTCCTCCGGAGAATGACTGCGGCTGTGTATCATTACCGCGTCTGCACCTGCTGCGGTATAGGCGTGTGCCCGGTTGAGAGCATCCTCCATGCCCTTGCCGAGGATGAGGCTCTCGATGCGCGCACATATCATCAGTCCGTCAGTTTTGAGGGCGTTCTTTCCGGCAGTTATCTTGCGGCAGAAGTCCTGTATATCTGCCTGAGTCTGTGCGACCTCCGTGCCGAATAGGGAGTTCTTTTTAAGCCCCGTCTTGTCCTCGATTATGACCATTGATACTCCTGTCCGCTCAAGGGTGCGGACGGTATAGACGAAGTGCTCTGTCAGTCCGCCTGTATCGCCGTCAAAGATTATGGGCTTGGTGGTGACCTCCATTATCTCGTTGACTGTACGCATACGTGCCGTCATATCCACAAGCTCTATATCCGGCTTGCCTCTCGATGTCGAATCGCAGAGGGAGGATATCCACATGGCATCGAACTGACGCACTGTCCCGTTCTCGTATACCCTTGAGTTCTCGGCTATCAGTCCGGTAAGTCCGCTGTGAGCCTCTATGGCTATGATATTATGCTTGGTGTCAAGGAGCTTGCGGAGTATCCCCCGGCGATAGTCCGGCAGGGCAAGGGCGTTCCTCATGCTCCTCTCGGCAACTGAGGTGTGGGGATCGTCTGAGTAGGGGAACTCAACGAGCCTGCCGCCGTAGCTTTCCAGCACGGATATGACCTCGTCACGGACGGGCTTCTGGAAGCCTGTCCGCCAGTCATCACCGTGGACCACTATATCGGGGCGCAGTCTTTCAAGGTTCTCACGGTAGCTGAGAGTCTCCTGCGGGACAGTATCCACAACACCGGATATATTGCTGAACATCTGCACTCTTTCGTCATACGGGACAAGGGGGAAATGCTTGTATGCTGTGACGGCCTCATCCGTCATTATGCCGGCTGTGAGTCTGCCGAGGGAGGCTGCGCGGCGTATGAGGCTGATATGGCCGCTGTGTATGAAATCAGCCGAAAAGCACATATAGACAGTGCGGTCATTCAGCTTTTCAAGCTGTGAGGAGACTGCTGCAAGATCGTCTGCATTGTCTATCTCCGCACAGAGAAGGCCTGTGAGATCGACAGGGCGTATGCAGCATCTGTCTGATATTTCATTGAGTGCATTTTCCGCATAGCAGCGCCTTTTCTCCGGATCTCCGCTCTCGCAGTACGCCTTTATCTCAGAGAACCATGTCCTGCTGTCGGCATCTGTAAGCTTATAGAGAGGCTGTGCAGCGGCGGCGCTTTCAAAGAACTGTATGCCGACTGCTGTTATCCTGCCGTCAGTTGTGACTGCCTTGAAATCCTTCGCAGGCAGTGGAAGGACAGTGCTCACTGCCATGGCGCTCGACTCGCTGTTTATTATCATATCAAGGACCGTATCCTCAAATACAAGATCTCCGTGCAGGAGGAGGATATCGCCGGAAAGCTCTTCTCCGGCAAGGTACATGGAGTATATATAGTTGGTGGTCTCATAGTCGGGGTTATGGACGAATACTGTCTCCGTTCCGGTATCAAGTGAGTTTACATAGTCTTTGAGTACGTCAGCAAATGCTCCGGTGGTTATCACTGTCTTTTCCACACCGGCAGCACTGAGCTGGCGGAGCTGACGGCTTATTATAGTCTCGCCGCCGGGAAGCGGAGTCATACATTTCGGACGCTCTGCTGTGAGTGCGCCCATTCTCGAGCCGACGCCCGATGCAAGGATAAGTGCTGTCATGGTCTTATCTCCTCTCTGTGGTATGATATCATTATATCACACCGTATCCTGTAAATCAATCGCTCCTGACTGAGTGGTCACAATTGTCACTGAGCAAGTTACATTTGTCACTGACAAGATTACAGCTATCATCTGTTTTTCTGTGGTGATATGCTGTATTATGATTACAGGGTGAGCTTCACCTTATTGACAAAGCCGGAAAACCATACTATAATGGTTAATGGACTTTCTTAAATGACAAGGAGTGAGAGGATGTATACTTTCTATAAGGCGGCACGCTTTATTCTCGGACCTGTGTTCAGGATGCTGTACAGGCCTGTGATAATAGGAAAAGAAAACATCCCAGCTGACGGCCCTGCTGTTATCGCCGGAAATCACAAGCACGCCCTTGACCCCGTGCTCATAGATATTTCCACAAGGCGGGTAGTCAGGACACTTGCCAAGAAGGACCTTCACGACTCACCGTTCGGTTTCCTTTTCAGAAGCGCAGGCACGATACCTGTTGACCTTCATGCGAAAAGGAATCCCGCTGCCCTTGAAGCCGCTGTCGAAGCGCTCAGGCGGGGCGAGCTCGTAAATGTATCTCCGGAAGCCAAGCGAAACTACACCGACGAACTGCTACTGCCCTTCAAATACGGTGCCGCAGTAATGTCGGAGCGTACAGGCTCTGTTATCGTTCCTTATGCGATAGCGGGAGATTATTCACTGTTCCCGAAGCACAGACTTACCGTGATATTCGGTATGCCCGTCGAAGCCGGCAGGGATGCTGAGGAGACGAACAGGAGACTGTACAACGAGGTCGCGGAGCTGCTGAGAAAGGCTATGTCAGAGGAGGAACTGAAGCTCAGACACTTTACCTCTTACGAAAGCTGGGAGAATAATGAAAAGACATCTTGAATATCCTGATTGCACCATATACGAGCTGACCGCAAGGACGGCTGAAAAATATCCCGATAACTGCGCTCTCGATGATTTCGGGAAGAGCATATCCTATCAGAAGCTCATCGAAAATATACAGAAATGCGCGGCTGCACTCAATGCAGCAGGAGTGAAGAGCGGTGATGCTGTATCAGTATGCCTGCCGAATACGCCTGAGGCTGTCTATCTGTTCTATGCGATCAACATGACCGGCGCAGTCGCGAACATGATACATCCCATGTCTGCGGAAAATGAGATAGTACGCTTCGTGAACCTCACAGAGAGTCGTATCATTTTCGCTGTTGACCTAATAGGCGACAAGATAGAGAGAGTCATGGAGCAGTGCCCCGGACTCACTGCCGTAAAGGTCAGCGTGAGCGACAGTATGCCGCTGCATATAAAGGTCGGCTATACGGTCACAAACAAGAAGAAGCCGCCGAAGAACGATATCCGCGACTGGAAGAGCTTCATTGCTGAAGGCAGCGGAAGGACTGTAAACGTTCATCACGGCGCTCCCGATGATACTGCCGCCATACTCTACAGCGGTGGCACAACAGGACGTCCCAAGGGCATAATGCTCACGAACCTCAACTTCAACGCCCTTGCCCTCCAGAGCATAGAGGCCTGCGGAGGACTGAAAGCAGGCATGAAGATGCTGTCTGTAATGCCTGTCTTCCACGGCTTCGGTCTCGGCGTCTGCATTCACACCATGATGGTGCTCGGCGCTACGGCTGTGCTCCAGCCGAAGTTCTCGGCAGCGGAGTTCCACAAGCTGCTTTTCCGGTACAGACCTGATATGATCGCAGGAGTGCCTGCCATATATGAGGCTATGATAGTCAACAAGAGCTTTGACGGCAGGAAGCTCGATTTCCTGAAATGCGTCGTTTCCGGCGGAGATTCCCTTGCACCATCCACCAAGAAAAAGCTGAACGATATGCTGGCTGAACACGGCTGCACGGTCAAGGTCAGAGAGGGCTACGGCCTTACGGAATGCGTTACCGGAAGCTGCCTTATGCCCGGCGATTATGACGATATGAACAGCGTGGGACTCCCGTATCCCGATACCTTCTACAAGGTCATCGACAAGGACGGGAAAGAACTGCCGGCCGGTGAGGAGGGAGAGTTGATCCTCCGCGGCCCGACGGTCATGAAGGGCTACTATAAGGAGCCTGAGGAGACCGCCGCTACTCTCAGGGTGCGTGAGGACGGTCATGTATGGCTGCATACCGGCGATATAGGCTGCATAGGTGAAAACGGCTATGTATACTTCCGCCAGCGTCTGAAACGCATGATAATCTCAAGCGGCTACAATATCTATCCCCAGAACCTTGAAGAGATCATCAGCTCTCACAGTGACGTCATCATGTGCGCTGTGGTAGGAGTGCCTGATCAGCTCAGGGGCGAAAGGGTAAGAGCCTGTGTCGTGCATAAGGAAGGCGCAGATGAGGATAAGCTGAAGGCAGAGCTCATGGATATGCTCAGAAAGGAAGTTGCAGGCTATGCTCTTCCCCGTGAGATACTTTTCTACGATTCACTTCCCAAAACTCTTGTGGGCAAGATAGCCTACAACGAGCTGAAAGCGTGAGGTGGCAGCTATGGAGAGAAACAATACCGTACTCCTCGTACATCCCGAGATATCAAGAAACAAGTACAACTTTGCCGGCATCATCGAAAACGAACCCCTTGAGCTGGAATACATCTTCACCGTTCTCCGTGATGCAGGGTACAGACCGTACATCTGGGACGGTCAGGTGGAGAAGGTTCCCTTCGTGAAAAGGCTAAGAGAGCTGAAGCCCGGCGCAGTTTACATCTGCGGCAGGACAAGGCAGGAAGGCTTCATGAAGGAGTATGCCCGTGCGGCTAAGGCAAGCGGCGCAGTCACCATGATCGGCGGTCTGCACGCACAGCGCTGCTGGAAGCGCTTCTTCAATGACTATACCGACTTCGTATTCACAGGCTATGATCCTCAGCTCATCGCAGATGTGCTCGGAGGAAAAGATCCGGAGAGGATAAACTCACTCTGCTTCAGGAAGGACGGCCGCTGGACTGTGAACAAGGCAGTGCCCCATGATATCCGCACCCTGCCGCGCCCCGACCGTTCCTACTTCTATGAGCACCCGGACAGATACCGTTATCTTGAGCTGCTCCCTGCCGCTCATGTGAGGACATCTTACAGCTGCCCGTACAGATGCAGCTTCTGCATCAGGAACAGGATGAACTGCGGCGTATACGCTCAGAGAGATATCGCAGATGTGGTGGACGAGATAGCTGATATCAGCTGTGAGAACATCTACATTATCGATGATGATTTTCTCTTTGACGAGAAGCGCCTCGGGGAATTCGTAAGACTTATACGCCTGAGGAAGATACGCAAGCGATATGTCTGCTACGGAAGGGCTGACTTCGTGGCCTCTCATCCCGGCATAATGAGGGAGCTCGCCGATATCGGTCTCTACTACGTGCTCACCGGCATAGAAGCGACTGATGACGCACATCTCAACGCATACAGCAAGCGCTGCGACAATGAGGTCAACAAGAGAGCGGTAAGGATACTGAACGGTCTCGGGATCAACATGATGGGTATGTTCATAGTTGATCTTGACTTCACTCCCGACGATTTCAGGAGCATATACAAATGGGCAGTAAAGAACGATCTGAAACACGCGGCTGTCTCCATATTCACTCCCGAGATGCACACCGAGCTCATAAAGGAATACAAGGACAGGCTCATTACTCGTGATCCTGCTGACTGGGATTATCTTCACGTTGTGGCTGAGCCTACAAGGATGTCCGTGAAGAAGTATTATTTCCACTATCACATATTACTGATACGCCTGTTCCTGAGGGCATGGAGACAGGGTATCTATGACTTTATCGACTACAGATTCTTCATCGGCTCAATGGTGAAGAACCTGTTCAGATTCGGAGGATAACAATGGCAGAACCTTACAAGAATCCAGTAAAAAAACTGATACCGAGCAGGCTGGAGACCGGCTATCAGCAGGCCATGTACAAGATGCTCGGCAAGTATATCCCCAAAAGTATGACACCGAATCAGGTAACGGGAGTAGGAGTGCTGGGCGGTATATTCGCCATAATATGTGCAGTCCTTTCCAATATCTCACCATGGTTCCTTCTCGGCACCATATTCGGATTATGGGTACACATGACGGCTGACGTGCTTGACGGCTATGTGGCAAGGTCAAGGGGTATGTCCTCCCGTGCAGGCGCATACTTCGACCTTATCTCTGATGTGCTGATATCGACCTTCCTGCTCCTGGCCTTCGGTCTTTCACCCTATGCACATCTTGCTCCTGCAGCCTTTGCAGCTCCCCTCTACGGAGTAATGAATGTCACCATAATGAACTACATCATCTACTACAACGAGTTCCAGTTCCCGCGCCTCGGCCCCATAGAGGCACATATCGCCTACTCTGGATTCTGCGTTATAGCCATGATCTTCGGCTCAAGGACGCTGTTCACGGTATTCGGATCCGGCATCATGGCCGGAGATATCCTGATACTCCTCGGACTGGTGCCCATGTATTATGAGATGTTCAGAATGGCCTTCGCACTCTTCCGCAGGCTCAAGGAATTCGACAAGTGAAAAAGCTGTATATCGTCCTGATAAAGGCACATACCGGACTGGGAGCGTTCGCACGCAGGATAACGCATTATCCCTACACCCACATAGCAGTCAGCACTGACTGCTCAATGACAGACTTTGTCAGCTTCTCGCGCAGATATCACTTCTTCCCCTTTGAATCGGGCATCACCCATGAATACCGGCATTACTATGCCTTCGGTAAGCATCAGGATTTCAGGGCGAAGATATTTGAGCTGAACGTCGACGAGGAGCACTATGAAAAGGTCATGGCATATATATCTGAATGTGAGAATGACAGAAAAATGAAGTTCAATCTGTTCTCTATGGCGACAATGCCAGTCATCGGAGGATTCCGCATACCCCATGCGGAGAACTGTATGTCATTCACGGCACGCTGCATAGAGCTCAGCGGATGCGCGGCTATGGAACGCCCTTTCTGGCGGTATTCCATAAAGGACATGGATGAGCTGCTGTCGGAGCACCTTTACTTCGAGGGCAGAATAAAGCGCGGTAAAGTGCCCGATGACGGATACATGACTCCATTCAGGCCCGTGAGATTCCTTTCGGGAATGGTGAAGCTGTTCTCGGCACTGACATTCAGAATGATGACCATGGGATACAAAAAGCAATAATGACGAGGACGGCGGGAAATATATCCCGCCGTTTTTTATACCCTTAGCATCAAAAATAACAGAACAGGCATGACATTATGTTTTCTAATATTACTGATACATATATCTGTAATATATGTTTCGTTTCCGTATTGTGCCTGTTATTCATCATTCACAAAAAAGCTGTCATTATTTCGTATGTGTAAAATGCCTAAAAATCATTGTATTCTGCTGTAGATAATGATATAATCAAAGTAGGATATAGATAAGCCGGCATAAAGATGATACACGGCTTATCAGTACCGTACCGGCGGCAGTCTTCCTGCACTGAGACTGCTGCCACAAAACAGAGAGGGGTTTTATAATGAATAAGTTAAAGCGAATGCTCGCCGCCGTAACAGCGGCGGCGCTCACCGCTCCGTCATGCGCTGCCATACTGACAAATGCTGCTGACGGAGTCACCATCAACGAGGTCTGTACACAGAACCGCAGCTGCTTCACTGACGGCTCCGGCGCTGCACCTGACTGGATAGAGCTCTGCAATCCGGGAAGTACTGCTGTTTCCCTCGCAGGATACGGCCTTTCCGATACTCCCGGGGAGATAAGGTTCACCTTTCCGGAGGGTGCTTCAATAGGCGCCGGAGAATACCTTACAGTCATCGCAGACAAGGGCGAATCAGCAGGCGGAGTGTACTATACCGGATTCAGTCTCAGCAAATCCGGCGAAACTCTTATCCTGACAGATCCGTCGGGTAATACTTCCGAGACCGTTGAGATACCTGCCCTTGCAGAGGATACCTCCTACGGACGCTCACAGGACGGCAGCTTCACGGTAATGACGCCTTCCCCCGGCAAAGTGAATAACAGGGCTGCTGATATCCCTGTACTGTCAATGGAGTCCGGCTTCTATCCGGCGCAGGACGGACTTGCTCTTACTATCGACTGCACGGATACTGTCTACTACACACTCGACAGCTCGGATCCTGCTACCTCCTCAACCGCCATGGTGTACACAGGCGCTATACCTATGTACGACCGCAGCTCGGAGGAGAATGTATACAGCAAGTATCAGCATGAGGACAACAGCCCCTACTCCACTACCCTGCTCACACGCTTTACGGCAAACAGTGCGAAGTTCGACAAGGCTACTGTTGTGCGTGCTGTTGCAAAGGCCGAAGACGGCAGCTTCAGCCCTGTGGTGACCGCCACCTATTTCGTGATGCCGCAGGACAAGCTCGATTACTATTCTGAGATACCGGTTGTATCGCTGGTGACCGATCCTGCCAATCTGTTCGATAAGGACAAGGGCATCTATGTCTGCGGACAGCAGTACCTTGACTGGAAGAGAAGCCCCTCCTATGATCCTGCAAAGAGCGAATGGGATACGGACAATGTGGCTAACTTCTTCTCCAAGGGCAAGGAGTGGGAAAGGGAAGCTAATATCACCCTCTTCCGCGGCGGAGAAACAGGCTTCTCCCAGAATATGGGCATACGCATCAAGGGTGCCTCCACACGCAACGCTCAGGCAAAGAGCTTCAACGTCTTTGCACGCAGCAGCTACGGTGATTCAAAGCTGAATTATGACCTTATCGAGGGCAATACCGCTGCCGATGACGGCAAGGAGATAAAGAAGTACGATTCATTCAGCCTGCGCGCCGTAACATGGGTGGACAGGATGCGTGAGGCTGTTATACGCCCCGCCCTGAAGGACATTCCCGCTCTGGCAGGCTATGACAGCAACAGATGTATGCTCTTTCTTGACGGCGAGCTATGGGGTATGTATGATATCATAGAGAAATCCTCCGGCTACTACATACAGTCAAACTACGGCATAGCCGAGGAGGACGTTGCCATGGTGAAGAACGGAGAGCTCGAGACAGGCTCTGACGCCGATCTTGAGGAACTCGAGGCTCTCAGCGAATTCTGCGAGAAGAACGATATGTCGGTTCAGTCAAACTATGACTATGTGGCTTCAAAGGTGGATATTGAGAGCCTTATAGACTGCTATGCCGCAGGTCTCTACCTCGGTACATGGGACTGGCCTAACCACAACTACCTTATGTGGCGCAGCAACGGAAATGCTATTGAAGGCAATCCTTACAGCGACGGCAAATGGCGCTGCGGCTCCTTTGACTTCGACTATGCAGCAGGCCTGACCTACGCCAGCTTCGGCAGCGTTGAGGGCTATGCACATGACAGCTTCCGGAAATACGATCAGTCAAAGGACGATTTCCCCTCGCCCATTTTCACTGCCCTGCTGAAGAATGACGGTTTCCGTCAGCGCTTCGCAGATACATTCTGTTCCTTCGCTTACTCCGTATTCGGGGCAGAGAAGATGAGGAGCATCATAGCCGATCAGGAAAGCAGGTACATGAAGTATATGACCATGTGCGGCTGGCGCTGGAACAACGGCACTCCCCGTGACAGCTTCGACAAGTACATAAACGATCAGAGCGCTTACTACAGCAAGGAGATGGCCAAGATGACCGCCTTCTTTGAGAAACGTGCTGACTATGCGATAGAGGATATGAGGAACTATCTCGGTATACACGACAACAGCGCGACTGTGACCGTTACCCGCAGGGGTATGGGTACTGTAATGGCTGGCACGGATGAGGCTGTATTCGCCGATACCGTATGGACTGGCTCATTCCCTGCCGGAAGCACTGTTACCCTCACCGCAAAGGCTGCTCCCGGATACCGTTTCGGGGGCTGGAGCGGCGCAGTAGCCTCCTCCGACGAGACCATAACCGTCAGTGCTGACAGGGCGGCTTCCCTTATCTGCACCTTCACAAAAACTGAGGCGGTACGCGGCGACATCAACCTTGACGGGGCCGCTAACTCCGGCGACCTTGTTCTCCTGAGCCGCTATCTGCTCGGAGCATCAGGATTCAGCAAGGAGCAGTGGAAGGCAGCCGACCTCAACGGTGACAAGAATGCGGATACCTTTGACCTTGCCATCCTCCGCAGTATGATCACAGGCGGAGTATAAGGATAAATCACATATAGCTTCTGCAAGTACTATTGAGGGAAACCCTTTTTCAAAAGGGTTTCCCTCAAACTTCTTTCCGATGACCTTCAATGAATTATGCCCCCATAGGTCTTGACCTATGGGGGCATGATCAGTTGCTTACTTTTCCGTTTTTCAGCCGTTCAAAGTAGTCCTTTGTTTCGCTTGTAACAACACCTGAGAGAAGTATCAGAGCTACAACATTAGGTATAGCCATAAGTCCGTTGAAGATATCGGCAGTATTCCATACGGCCTCAACTGTCAGGTATGGGCCGATGAATACAGCGGCGATATATACCCACCTGTAAACAGCTGTGACCTTTCTGCTCGGACCGGTGAGATAGGAGAGGCAGCGCTCTGAGTAGTAGTTCCAGCCAAGTATGGTGGTAAAGGCAAATACGGCAAGACTGGCCATAAGGATGAAGGATGACACCCTTTCGCTGAACGGCAGGCCGTAGTCGAATGCGTCCATGGTTATCATAACTCCCTTGAGCTCGGATGTATTGTGGCTGCCGGACATTATGATAGCAAGTCCTGTCATGGTACAGACGATGATAGTGTCGATGAAGGTGCCTGTCATAGTCACAAGTCCCTGACGTACAGGCTCGTTGGTCTTTGCGGCAGCGGCGGCGATAGGTGCCGAACCGAGGCCGGCTTCGTTGGAGAAGATACCTCTTGCAACGCCGCTCTTCATGGCGTACATCATGACCGTGCCTGCTGCACCGCCGGCCATGGCCTTAGTGCTGAATGCTCCGCTAAGTATTACGCCGATGGCAGATGGTATCTCGCTGATATGACAGAATATGATTGTAAGGCAGCAGCCTGCGTATGCGACTATCATGACAGGAACGACTATCTCGGATACGGTAGCTATACGCTTAATTCCGCCGATGATGATGAGGGCGGTAAGTACTGTGATTACCGCACCTGCTATGACGGTTGTCCAGGTATACTCCATGCCGAAGATGGTGAGGGTGTGCTGCTGTTCCGGATCGAAGAATATGTTAGCTGCCGAGGTGATGCCGTTTATCTGGGTTATGGTGCCGATACCCATAAGGCCTGCAAGCAGTCCGAAAAGTGCGAACACCTTTCCGAGCCATTTCCACCTTTTGCCGAGACCGTTCTCGATGTAGTAGAAAGGTCCGCCAAGGATATTGCCGTTCTCGTCGGTGATCCTGTACTTGACCGCAAGCAGTCCCTCCGCATACTTCGTTGCCATGCCGAGGAATGCGGCAAGCTCCATCCAGAACAGCGCTCCCGGTCCTCCGGCAGCGATAGCAGTAGCAACACCGACGATATTTCCCGTGCCGACAGTTGCGGAAAGAGCAGTACACAGCGCCGCAAAGCTGGAAACCTCGCCCTTGCCCTCCTCCTCGCTGCTGACCATATACTTCAGAGCAAGCCCGAGCCGCCTGAGCTGAAGAAATCCGATTCTCACGCTGAGCAGCACTCCGCACGCCATTATGAGTATGATGAGCGGAAGCCCCCATACGTAGCCGTCGATAATACTGATGATATCGTTGATCTTTTCCATGAGCGATCTCCTGTCATTAAACTTCGTTAAAATTATATCATCCAATTCCGGAAAAGTCAATACCAAAGGCGAAAAAGCCGTAAATATCATTCCCCGAACGAAAAGTCGGAGAAGATGTCTGAAAAATATAACAAATCTACGCATAATCTATTTATCAGATTCTGCTGATAGCTTATTATGGTGAAAAGACCGCAATATTCGGATAGACTACCGTAGGAGTAAATGGTATAATCTTACAGAAATACATTTCAGAAAAGAGAGAAAACATGAAAAGAAGAATTATAATGTCAATTGCCGGCGTCCTCACCGGCGCAGTAAGCGTAGCGATCTTCAAAATGGCGGCTTTCGGCGTAGATCCCTTCCAGTCCTTCATGAGCGGCATCAGTACGCTGATACCTATCAGCTTCGGCACCCTCTACGTCATCGTCAATGCAGTGCTCCTGCTGTTCAGCCTTATCTTTGACAGACACTACATAGGTATCGCCACATTCATCAATCTGTTCCTCCTCGGCTATGTCACAGAGTATTCCTACAAGCTCTTCCGCTTTCTGATACCGGCGCCCTCAATGCCCCTGCGTATCCTATTCCTGATAATCGGCATCGTCATCATCTGCATCGGCTCTTCCCTCTATATAACTGCGGATCTCGGTGTATCCACCTATGACGCAGTCGCCCTCATCATGGCTGAAAAGTGGAAGATAGGCAAGTTCAGATTCATACGCATCATCACCGATGTATGCTGTGTAGTTTCCGGCTGCATCATGTTCCTTGCAGGCGGCGGACAGCTCAGCGGAATACCCGCAGTTGCCGGTATCGGGACTATAATCACGGCCTTTTTTATGGGACCGCTGATAGAGTTTTTCAATGTTCATTTAGCAAGGAAGCTGCTCAGCGGCAGGAAAGACAAGAAGGCCTGACAGAGCACCTTTACAGAGTATCACCCGGGAGCGTGATGCTTCCGGCCTCTTTTGCCTGATAATTGACCAGCGGTAATATAGTGGATTATCAATAAAGAATCTCCTCAAATCTCACGAAATGATATGCAGTATTTCATTATTTATAATTAATAATCAAGCTTGACAACTTGTGACAAGCATTGTATAATGTAACGGGTTTTACTGCACGGCCATGAGAGTAAAAGTGCAGTTTACATTATTGAGGAGGAAAAACAAATGAAAAACAGGTCCAACCGTATCCTTGCAGGTATCCTTGGTCTCGCCATGGCAGCGGGAACAGTTTATACTATCCCTGCAGGCGCTGTATCCCCGGCAGAGCTGAGCCAGTACACGATGTACGCTTCATCCGCTGAAGCAGGTGCTATCACACTGAACACATCCAACGGCTCTGTAAACGGCAGCTTAGTCACAAACGGCACCATCTCTGCCAGCGGCAGGATGCACATCAACGGCAAGAAGAACGAAAAGGCTTCACAGTCCATCGGCAGCCTTTCCGACGAGATCAGCACAAAGTATTTCAGCGGCACTGTTGATAAGTACGACACTGATCTTGAACTCAGCAAGACAAATGTCAAGCTGAAGGCATCTGCCTATGTAAAGGGCGCTGCAAGACTGAACGGTAACATCAACCTTGGTTCATCACTGAGAGCGGACAAAGATATAGAGCTTTCCGGCCAGTCACTCAATGCACATGATACTGCTATCGTATCAGAATACGGTGATATAAACATCACCAGCAAGAATGTCAATATCACAGGCATCATCTACGCTCCCTTCGGTACTGTAACCATTACCTCGAACAGCGTTAATCTCAATCAGACAATGATCGTGGCAGACAGCATCGTGCTGAACTGCTCACACTTGAATGCCAACAGCGGCAGAAATAACAGCTTTACAGCTGATACAGATTCCGTCAGCGCAATAAAGGCTGATACTACCGGTCTCGTTCAGAGAGAGGACGGCGCATACAAGGCCGCATCCGGAAATGTATCTCTCGGCGGCTATCTCGGTCTTGCCGGCAAGACAGCATCCTTCGGCTATGAGGTTTACGATATCCACGGCGAACTGAAGTCCTCTGCACCTGTCGCAGCTGCAACCGAGTGGCAGATCGCTGATCTCGGCCTTTCTGAGGGCTATAACCGTGTCGTTCTCCGTTCAGAGACAACAAACGGCAAGGTATCCGAGCAGGAGCTTGTAATCTTCGTACCCCAGGTACTCAATTACAACAAGCAGGCATTAAGAGACCTGAGAGGTGTTTCCAATGCAAGGCAGCTCGGCGGCTATATCAATTCCGAGGGCAGAGCTATAAAGCAGAATGTCCTCCTCCGCACTGCTAACCTCGCACACATCACAGACAGCGGCATTGAAGCATTACAGCAGAAATACAATGTTTCCGACATCATGGATTTCCGCTATGACCGTGAGCTGAACCCGAATACTATCGACCGCGAGATCGAGGGCATCACTCATCACTATATCCCCATGTCAGCCACAAGAGACCGTGCCGAGAAGGTATTCTCCACCAATCCCGAGCTCTATGCACAGCTCCAGCAGCTCCAGAGAAAGGCCGGAACACCTGAGGGCAGCCTTGCTATGACTATATTCCAGGCCGAGGTCGGCGTAGTCAATGCAGAGGCTCACATTCCGTACTTCCAGTCCGACGAGGCAGTAGGCTATTATCGTGACGCCTTCAATCTCTTCCTCAATAAGCCCGAGGATGCAGCTATCCTCTTCCACTGTGCAGGCGGTAAGGACAGAACAGGTATGATGTCCGCACTCATCCTCGCTGCTCTTGACTTTGACAGGGATATCATAATGCAGGATTATCTGATGACAAACGCTGCTAATGCAGCAAAGATCGAGGAGATCCGTGCAGCAGCAGAGGCCTATACAGAGGATCCCGAGCTCCGTTATAATATCATCTTCTCAACAGCAGTATATCCCGAGATCATGGAGCGCACTCTCGACGGTATCACAGAACAGTACGGCTCTGTCAAGAACTTCCTCCGTGAGAAGGTCGGTCTGACAGATGACGATTTCGCAAAGCTCAAAGAGCTCTATCTTGAGGACTGATCTTCTGACAGACCAGCCATTGCACATCCTAATTGAGGGAAACCCTTTTTCAAAAGGGTTTCCCTCAAACTTTTTTCCGTATACTTCCGGCTGTTTACGCCGCGATAGGACGTAAAGCTGCTAAAGGTGTATCGCCATCACTTTGCTTATGTTCCGGAATACTGAACACCCCAGCCGCATAAACTCCAATGGACAGGAGGTGCTGCATGAAGATCAGAATCAGGAACAGCTTTATATCAGATAACTGTGAAGAGATGAAAAAGCAGGTGACCGAGACAGTCAGGCGGCTCATCGAACAGCAGATAAAGGCAGATGAACAGAAAACGGAATGAGGTGATACCTATACCGAATGTTGCTATCTACTGCCGCATCTCCATCGAGGACAGGAACAAGGCGGCAGATGACGCAAGCGCAAGCATACAGAACCAGCAGGCCATGCTGCGGGATTACTGTAAGTCTCACGGCTGGGATATCGCCGGCATCTATACGGATGACGGTTACAGCGGCACTGACCGCAGGCGTCCGGGATTCTGCCGGATGCTCAGAGACTGTGAAAAGGGCGGTATCGACATAGTTCTCTGCAAGGATCAGTCACGCTTCTCGCGGGATACTGTTGTCATTGAGGAGTATCTCAGCGACAGGTTCCCGGAGTGGGGCGTGCGCTTCATCGGCATAGCCGACAATGCCGATACTGACAGTGAGAGCTACGGCACCATGCGGCTATTTGCGAGCGCCTACAATGAGATGTACGTCAGGGATATATCCTCCAAGATACGCCGCACACTTGCAAGCAAGCGTGAGCAGGGGCAGTTCATAGGCGCCTTTGCTCCATACGGTTACAGGATCGATCCGGATGACAGGCATCATCTTGTAACGGACGAAGCAGCAGCGGCGGTGGTAAGGCGGATCTTTGAGCTCTACGTCAGCGGTGCAGGCTATCGTACCATTGTCAGGGTGCTGAACGGGGATGGCATACTCAGTCCCTCCGCCTACAAACGTCAGCAGGGCTCGAGATATGTCAACCGCAACGCCGAGCTGAGCAGCTCCGGTGATATGTGGACACAGTCTACGATAGCCCGTATACTCGGGAACGAGGTATACACCGGCACCCTTGTACAGGGCAGGTCACACAGCATCAGCTACAAAAACAGAAAGCGCAGGAAGGTCGATAAGGCGGAGTGGGTACGGACAGCCGGTGCGCATGAAGCGGTCATAGACGCTGAAACATGGCGGAAAGCGCAGGAAAGGCTGAACAGTAATACACGCGTGGGCAGGCAGTCTCAGGAGCTCTCTCCCCTTTCCGGCAAGGTCCGGTGTGCGGTATGCGGACGTCCCATGAAGCGAAGCGTATACTACAACAAGGCAAAGACCATAAAGTATTACAGTCTCCAGTGCGCGGATAACAAGACCGGCGCGATGAACTGCTGCAACAGTTCGTCTGTCAGCGGCCTTGTTCTTGAAAAGGCGGTGCTTGGTGAGCTTAACAGGATAGTGGGTGAATACTGCCGGACAGACGAGATAAGGCTTAGAGACATTCAAAGCGGAAAGCTCGGTATGCTTGAAAGGGAGCTTGCTGTCCTGAGGGAAAGGAAGGCGGCTGCAGAAATGCGGCTTGTGAGGATGTACAAGGACAGGCTCGACGGGATCATATCAGACGAGGACTATTCCCTGTTCCGCAAAAGCCTCAGTGAGGAGGAAAAGGAGATTGCAGGAAGGATTGCCGTTGTCAGCCGTCAGGCAGAGGATTATCGTTCGCAAATCGGTAATGCCCATGAGACGAGTGCCATCACAGAGAGATATGCACACTTCGACTCACTCAGCAGGAGCCTCGCCGAGGAATTCATCAGCTTCATAGAGATAGGCACAAAGGAGGATAATGACGAACGTGAGATACATATACACTGGAAGATATAGGTACGCCGGACGGCGTGCCTTTTTCTTTCTCCGCAGTGCATCCGGCAGCCCTGTTTACCATGACGCAGCACACGGCGGGATAGACGGGGGCTGCACAAGCGCTGAGGGCGTACCGGAAAAGGGCATAAACCTCAGCATAATGCTACGGCTGAGGGACCTTCTCGAACTGAACGGCTACCGCGTGGAGGTGACACGGGATTCTGACAGGTCGATACACGATGCAGGCATAGAAGGGATCGCCGCTCAGAAGAGCTCGGATATGGACAACAGGCTCGCAGTGTTCAATTCCTCCCCGGACGCTGTCTGTGTTTCCATACATCAGAACCAGTTCACAGATCCGGTATACTCCGGTGCTCAGATGTTCTACTCCGCATCGCACAGACGGAGCGAGGAGCTTGCAGGCGCACTCCAGAAGCGTTTCCGGGAGCTGCTCCAGCCTGACAACGAGCGCGAGATAAAGCTCTGCGGAAAGGAGCTGTTCCTCTGCTACTACAGCGAAAACCCCACTGTCATGGCAGAATGCGGGTTCCTGTCAAATCCCGGAGAGGCGGCTCTCCTGAATACGGAGGAGTATCAGGAAAAGGTGGCTCTTACCCTGTTTGCCGGTATAAATGACTTCGTCAGCCACCGCAGATGAGGAGTGCTATTGACATTTGATACCTGCTATGGTATACTAATCTTATAGCAACGATAGGAATAGGAGGAGCAGTATGCCGCACAGACTTGAAGAGGGTATCAACCATATCATAGATACCATGCTCGCAGATTACGGACAGGGCAGGACTATCGATGAGGTGCGAACCTTTGATCATCCCGACCGCGATGAGGTCATAAATATCATATACCAGCTGAGGAACGTCATCTTCCCCGGCTATTTCAGAAACAGCTCCTACAAGGTATACACCGTCAGGAACAATGTCACCATGCTCCTTGAGGACGTTACATACAAGCTGATAAAGCAGATAACCACTGTTCTGAAATACCGTGAGGAATACCGGGATGAGGACACTGAGGTCAGGGAACTGCGCGCTGAGCAGATAACCTTCGCCTTTCTCGAAAAGCTCCCCGCCATCAGAGCACTGATAGAGACCGACGTACAGGCCGCCTATGACGGAGATCCCGCTGCCTTCAACAAGGAGGAGATCATATTCTCCTATCCCGGACTTTTCGCCATACTCGTCAACCGTATCGCACATGAGCTCTTCCTCCTCGGAGTGCCGCTCATACCGCGTATTATGACGGAGTACGCCCACAGCATGACCGGTATCGATATCCACCCAGGAGCATCTATCGGCAGGTATTTCTTCATAGATCACGGTACCGGCATAGTAATCGGCGAGACAACTGAGATCGGCGATAATGTCAAGATATATCAGGGAGTAACACTCGGTGCGCTCTCCACAAGAGGAGGTCAGCTCCTCAAGAACAAGAAGCGTCACCCCACTATCGAGGACAATGTCACTATCTACTCCGGTGCTTCTATCCTCGGCGGCGAGACAGTTATCGGCAGGAACGTCGTTATCGGAGGCAACGCCTTCATCACCCACTCCGTCGGCCCCGGCGCCAAGGTCAGCATAAAGAATCAGGAGCTCCGCTTCAACTACGATTCCGGCGCACCTGTGGAAAACGCAGAGGTGACCGACGACAACTGGTTCTATATCATCTGATTCCGATACAAAGCAAAAAAACAAGCCCCGAAGAAATAAGGGCGATATTAATATAGCGTGTTTTGCACATTCTTTTGAGGGCAGCCCTTTTTCAAAAAGGGTTGCCCTCAAACTTCTATATTAGTATCATCCTCACCGCTCCGGGGCTTTTATTCTACACAAAATGCTCCTCGAGCCATCTGGCTACACCGTCATCGTCATTTGTGCCGATAATGCCGTCTGCTATCGCTTTGAGCTCCGGCACTGCGTTTGCTACTGAGTAGGCCTCATCTGCAAGCCGGAACATATCCGTATCGTTGACTCCGTCGCCGAAGACAACGAGCCTGTCGCAGCCGAGGAGCTCCTTCAGACGTGCTATGGCAGACGATTTGGAGGCATTCTGCGGCATAAGCTCGAGCCACTGTTCACCCGAATAGATATCCCTCTGGTATACACAGCGGCAGAGACCGGAATACCTTTCAAAGAAGAGCTTCAGCTTCTCCGGCTCGCCGATACAGGCAACATAGAATATCTCTCCCGACAGGAGCATTTCCCTGCTGTCTGCCGGACGGTCACGGTCATCTCCGGCTCTTGTGAGGATGAAGTCCCTTGTCGGTTCGTTGATCTCCTCGGGCAGATAGGTGAAATACTCCCTGCCGCCTTCAAAGGCATACACTATGGGCGACACTCCGGCAGCAAGCAATTCCTCAACGAGCTTTACTGCGAAATCACCTTCAAAGAAATTCTGTATCAGTATCTCTCCGGTGAGACTGTCCCTGACAACCGCTCCGTTATACACAACGAGAGGGAAACGTGCAGTCATGCCCTCGGTCACCTTATGGGAGGTGTTATATGAACGGGCTGTCGCATAGGAGAAGAGCATCCCCTTCCCTACAAGCTCGTTGATAACGCGGTTGGTATAGGCGGAAGTCTTCTGGTCGCTGCGGAGAAGTGTGCCGTCAAGGTCAGAGACATAGAGTGTTTTCATAGTTTCCTCCGTTCATTGAGAATAAATGAGGGATACCTCCTGTGTGCGGAGATATCCCCTGTCGGAGCATGGCTCCGCTTCATTTTATGAGTGAGAACGCCTGCTTCAGAGTTGAAACAGGGATGATCTCTATATTGTGTTCCTTCGGATCTATGGAACGCATCGACTGTTTCGGCACTACGCAGGTGGTGAAGCCCATGCGCTCGGCCTCACGGATACGCTGTGTTATGTGCGATACGGAGCGTACCTCTCCGCCGAGACCTATCTCGCCGAAAGCGATGAGCTGTTCGTCTATCTGCCTGTCCATTACTGCCGAATAGAGAGCCATCGCCACAGGAAGGTCGCCGGCCGGCTCGTCAAGACTGAATCCGCCGACTATGTTCAGGTATACATCAAGTGTTCCCATGAACAGCCCGAGACGCTTCTCGAGCACGGCAATGATTATATAGAGCCTGTTGTAGTCAAATCCGGTCGCCATACGGCGAGGCGCGGAATAGGAGGTCTTTGAGGCAAGAGCCTGCACCTCTGCAAGTATCGGTCTTGTTCCCTCCATAACGCAGGCTACACAGGTGCCGGACACATTATGCGGCCTTCCGGCAAGAAGCATCTGTGAGGGATTATCCACCTCGGCAAGTCCTTTGTCGAGCATCTCGAATACGCCTATCTCATTGGTAGAGCCGAAACGGTTCTTTACTGCGCGGAGAAGACGGTAGCTCTGGTGACGCTCGCCCTCGAAGTGAAGTACGGCGTCAACTATATGCTCCATGACCTTCGGTCCGGCAATAGCGCCGTCCTTGTTGACATGGCCTACGATTATTACAGGTATCTCCTGACTCTTTGCGGTGTGCATGAAGAGGTTGGTGCATTCCCTTACCTGCGTCAGACTTCCGGGACTGGAGGAGATACGGCTCAGATTCATGGTCTGTATCGAGTCGATGATAGCAATATCCGGTGCTGAGGAGGCTATCGTTGAAGCTACTGCCTCCGCATCGGTCGCGGTAAGTATATAAAGGTTCTCACTGTCAACTCCGAGACGCTTGGCACGGAGCTTTATCTGCCTTGCGGATTCCTCGCCCGATATATAGAGGACGGAATGCTCCTGGCCGAGATACTGGCATATCTGGAGCAGTATGGTGCTCTTTCCTATACCCGGCTCGCCGCCGAGCAGTACAAGAGAGCCCTTGACAAGGCCGCCGCCGAGAACTCTGTCGAGCTCGCCGAGACCGGTCTTGTAGCGTATATCCGCCTCCGAGCCGATATCGCCGAGTTCCATTATCCTGTCAGAAAGGTCGGGAGCCGCTGCCGAAGCGGCTCTGCCGCCTGCCGGCACGGATTCCGCTATATCTTCATCAAAGCTGTCCCATGCCCCGCAGGAGGGACATCTGCCGTTCCATTTCGAGCTTTCGTATCCGCACTGGCGGCAGGTATATACAAGGCGTGACTTAGCCATTTATTCTGCTTCCTCGTCAGCGGGCGCATCCTCTGCACCTTCTGCGGGAGCCTCGCCTTCCTCTGCGCTGTCAGCAGGTGCTGCTTCACCGGCATCATCCGAATCGGCTGATGCTTCGCCGCCCTCACCCTCGGGTGCGCCGTTTACTCCGTAAACGTCCCAGTTGATATTGTCAGCTGTGAGCAGCAGCTTGTTGCCGCACTCCATAAGGCTTCCAGATGACTTATAATCAGCGGCAGAGAAGCCTTCCTTCAGGCTCCAGTAGCTTATCTCGCCCTTGCTGTCTGCATAGAATACGCTGTTTCCGATATCGAGCACCAGTGAGCCGTCGTTTCCGTATACGCCGTCTGCCGGTTTTAGGGTATCGAGCATATCCCCGGTGAACATATAGATACGGCAGCCCTCGGGCTCGGAAATAATGAGCTCCGGAACATCGTCGTCGTTGAGGTCGATTATCTCAAAGGCAGCGCCGAGGACACCGGCTGTACCCGTTGATGAGAGCTCCTTGTTGAGCACTGTGCTCAGTTCTCTCTTCTGGGATTCGGTAGTTACACAGTTCCAGGATTCAGAGCAATGTATCGCATAGTTGACAGCCTCCTGACCGAAGGTGAACTTCCTGCCGAGATAGAATGTGGTTGAGCCTGTATACTCGGAAAGCACCTGGTCAAACTGGGGAAGGGTGACAGATTCACCGTTTATCTCGTGGATGATGTTCGTTCCGACTGAGGCCGAAGCGGTATTGTCGCTGTAGGTCATAACGTCCTTGAACTCACCGTTCTCGTAAGTTACGTACTTGCCGAGAATGAAACCCTCTCCTCTGTACTCGTCATGCAGGAGGCCCCTGAGGGGGAGATAGGGTATCTGTCCGTCGCTGCCCATATCAGGGAGCTGTGAAAGAACGCCCTTTGAGTAGGAAAAAATAGTGCAGCGGGTATTCCTGTCCTCATTCGGCGATATAATGAGCTCGGGAAGACCGTCACCTGTTATATCGCGGAGGTCAAACCGGGATTTCTTTTCGTTGTAGCTGTCTGACTTCATAAACTCGTCTATCTTGCCCTGATAAGCATTCTGCCAGTCAAGGATAATGGACTCCGGAGACACGATAACAGGCTTCGGTATCACATTTTCCTGAGTCTGGGAACAGCCTGACAGTAAAGCGGCTGTAAGAATAGCAAGAGCGGTTGGAGCTATCTTTCTGTTGTTCACAAGTTTTCCTCCTATATCATCTGAGCCGGCAGCTCATATATACATACATAATAGTATACCCGCAGATCTGCTTCCTATGATAAACCCAATGTCATTTCTGCGGTACATGGTACTATTTAATTCTACCACGTTTATTACATGATGTCAATTAAGATATGATTACATAATCGTCATGCACATGACGAAAAAACTGTGTGTAATTTGTGAAAAATATTCTAAAATGACGGACAGGTGCATATACTGTAGAAAACGTTGCCTGCGGAGGTGTCACTTATGGAAAACAAGGATATATACATTCCGGAAATATCATGTATCACTGAAGGCGAAGAAAACGGCGAATATGAGGAGACCGCTGCTGCCGAAAAGCTCAGCGATGTCTCTGTGATGCAGGCTCTGGTCTGCCTTGCTGCGGCGGCCGGACTTGCAGTTGCTCTGCACTATGCCCCTGATGCAGGAAACAGGCTCATTTCCGCAGTCAGGGAGCTTTCAGCCGCTCCCGATGAGCGGCTTACGGAAGCTCTGCATCTCCTCCTCGGACGGTTTGGCTCATGATACCTGAGACGGAGATACGCTTTTCCTTCCTGTTATTCAACGCACTGTTGTTTATGATGTGTGATATACGGCATATCACTGCATTCTATACAGTCTGTACACTTCATGAGCTTGGCCATGCAGCCGCCACCCTGCTTACCGGCGCAGGTGTAAGGCGCATCATACTGAGCGGCTTCGGCATTGTCATGGAGACAGGAGGATGCAGGAGAGTGACAGATCATGCAGCCATACTTGCGGCAGGCCCTGCTGTCAACCTGATACTGTGGGCGCTGTTGACTTCTATCGGATATAAGGGATGCCTTTCATGGCTGAATCTTGCAGCCGGAGCTCTGAACCTTCTCCCCTTCTCCGGCCTTGACGGCGGTTCTCTGTCCGAGCTTCTTGTGTCCGGACGAATGTATGAAAGAGGGCTGAGAGTTCTGCTTACCATTTTCAGGCTCCTAACAGGTGCTGTTCTTGCAGCTTTCCTGTTATTCCGCCTTTCTGACCGTTATTTCTGATAATTTACCGCAAATTTTGACGGATTATCACATTTCCCGCAATTAATCCCCTTGATTTACTGTTCAAAATATGATATAATAGTTCAGTCAGATATGGCTCTGACCATCAGGAACAGAGATCTTACATTATGAAAGAAGTTGCAAAATGAAGAAATTCAAAGATCTTATCGGGAAGCAATGGTTCGCAAATGCCGTAGCCGGCTGCATAACCGTTGCATTCTTTATCATACTTTCCAACATAAATGACGTATGGAACGCCATAACCCAGTTCATCAGCTATTTCTCCACAGCTATCGCAGGCGCTGTCCTCGCCTACCTGATGAACCCTCTTGCCAAACTGTATGAGCGTACCATATTCTCGAAGATAAAGCGCGATTCGGCCAAGTGGACATTGTCCATCGTGCTTGCAGTCACTACTGTCATACTCTTCCTCATCGTAATCATGAGTATCCTGATACCTCAGCTCTTCGACAGTATCATCACCTTCATCAGGAACCTTGACTCCTATGCGGATACTCTTCAGGATTTCATCCACAAGCTCGCCCCGAAGGATGACGAATCAGGCAACTTCCAGAGCTTCGTCATTTCCTCTGAGAATATCATCAACACCGTCGTTGACTACATCGTGGACAACTCCTCGAAGATCATCAATATCTCAACTGACGCCGGAAAGGGTGTTATGAACTGGGCCATCGCCTTTATCCTCTCCGTCTATCTGCTTTCCTCAAAGCACAAGCTCAAGGCAGGCACCAAGAGACTGCTTTCAGCCACTCTCAGCGATACTCACTATGAGCGCGTCACTTCCTTCCTTGTACACTGCAACTCCATACTGAACAGGTATGTCATATTCGACCTGCTGGACGGTCTCATCGTCGGTACGATAAATGCGGTCTTCATGTCGCTCTGCGGTATGCAGTACGTCGGACTTGTATCCGTTGTTGTCGGCATCACGAACCTCGTCCCCACCTTCGGACCGCTCGTCGGCGCTATCATAGGCGGATTCATCCTCCTGATGGTAAAACCCTTCTATGCGCTGATATTCATTATCTTCACGATCTGTCTCCAGTTCGTTGACGGATACATCATCAAGCCAAAGATGTTCGGCAATACACTCGGCGTTCCCGGCCTCTGGATACTCATCGTCATCCTTGTCGGAAGCCGTGTTTACGGCGTTATCGGTATCCTTATGGCTATACCCTTCGCCGCTATAACTGACTACATTTTCCATGAAGTCATTATCAAATCCCTTGAAAAACACGAAGGCAAATCTGCCGCCCCGAAGCCCGAAGAGGACACAGCTGACGTTTCTCCGCCGGCTGCGGTAACGACAGAAGAAACAGAAAAAACAACATAAACGGAGGATTTCAAAAATGAGCATACTTCTTGCCGGCGGTGCCGGATACATCGGTTCACACACAGCCGTAGAGCTTATCGAAGCAGGATACGATGTTGTGATCGCAGACAACTACTCAAACAGCTGCCCTGAGGCTGTAAAGCGGGTTGAAGAGATAACAGGCAAGTCCGTAAGGACATACGAGGTTGATATCAAAGACACAGAAAAGCTCAGCAAGGTCTTTGAAGAAAACAAGATCGAGGCTGTTATCCATTTCGCAGGACTGAAGGCTGTCGGTGAGTCCGTGGCAAAGCCTGTACTCTACTACCGCAATAACATTGACACTACCCTTGCGCTCCTTGAGTGCATGGAAAAGTACGGCGTCAAGAACATCATCTTCTCTTCCAGCGCCACTGTTTACGGTGAGGAGAACCCCGTTCCCTACACAGAGGAAATGAAGCGCGGCACCTGCACCAATCCCTACGGCTGGACTAAGGTGATGATGGAGCAGATACTCGAGGATGCTGCAAAGGCTGACAAGGAGCTTTCCGTTGTACTTCTCAGATACTTCAACCCCATCGGCGCACATCCCTCCGGCATGATCGGTGAGGATCCGCAGGGCATACCGAACAATCTCATGCCCTACGTTTCACAGGTGGCAGTAGGCCGCCGTGAGAAGCTAACTATCTTCGGACAGGACTACCCAACCCCGGACGGTACCTGCCGCCGCGACTACATCCATGTAGTTGACCTGGCAAAGGGCCATGTAAAGGCTATCGACTATATACTCAGGAACAACGGTGTTGAGGTATTCAACCTTGGAACAGGCACACCTTACAGCGTAACAGAGATAGTTGAGACCTTCGAGAAGGTCAATGACATAAAGATAAACCACGTTTACGGAGAACGCCGTCCCGGAGACCTTCCGGAGAGCTACGCAAATGCTGACAAGGCACTTGCAGTCCTCGGCTGGAAGACAGAGAAGACTCTCGCTGATATGTGCAGGGATTCATGGAACTGGCAGAAGAACAATCCGAACGGATACAGAAAATAAAAGCTGAGGCTCACCTTTGCGGTGAGCCTTTATGCTTCTGAAAGAAAGGACTGAAGCTGCAGTGATATTCTTTGATATAGACAATACCCTGATAGATTATAACGCCTCTGAGAAAGCTGCATTCACTGAGCTGATGCTCAGAGAATGCAGCATCAGCGTCAGCGAGGAGCAGTATGGATACTGGCACAGTATTTCAAAAAGCTGGTTTCAGCGATTCCTGGACAAGGAACTGACCTATGAAGAGCAGGGCATGAGGAGGATATCTGCTTTTGCCGGATACTGCGGAATAGAAATGAATACCGGGAAGGCATCTCAGCTTTTTACAGAGTATCAGGACATCCTGTCCGGGCACTGGAAGCTATTTGAAGATGTAAAACCGGCGCTTGACAGACTTTCCGGCAAAAGGCTCGGTATCATCAGCAACGGAAAAAGCACTCAGCAGCGTCAGAAGCTTGTCGTTACAGGGATAGATGACAAGTTTGATGTCAGGGTATTCTCCGAAGATGCAGGCTTCGCCAAGCCCTCTGCGGGTATATTCAGATATGCCGCAGAAGCAGCAGGTGAAAGCATAGCGGATATGATCTATGTCGGCGACAACTACTCTACCGATATCAAACCCTGTATCGCACTCGGTATCAGATGCTTCCATATCAGCAGAGAAAGCACCCTCAGTGAGCGTGAGAACCGGATCTGCACACTGAATGAGCTGGCAGACATTCTATCAGACTGATATCGGGAGCCCTGCCCTCAGTCTTCCTCCTGAGACATCATTCAGAAGCAAACGCTTCGGGCAGTCAGCTATTTCATCTTGACACATCATGCCATATCTGCTATACTTGTAATAGCCGATATTTATTATACTTAACAAAAGGAGGCAACAGCATGAAGATAGGAATATTAGGCGCAGGCACATGGGGTATCGCACTCGCACAGATGCTCTGCAACAGCAATCATGAGGTGACGGTATGGTCCGCTCTCCCGCAGGAGATAGACAGCCTCAGCTCAACACACATACACCCGAAATTTCCTGATACAGTCCTTCCGGACGGCCTCAGCTACTCAAAGGACATAGAAAAGGTCTGTACAGAGAATGAAATGCTCATTGTAGCAGTACCCTCTGTCTTCATCCGTTCAACCACGAAGACCGCAGCTCCCTACCTCAGGGATAATCATATCATCATCAGCGTAGCGAAGGGAATCGAGGAATCGACGCTCTACTCCATGACCGAGGTCATTTCAGACGAGCTCGGTGAACTTGTGGAGGAGAAGTCGCTGAAGATAGCAGCACTTTCCGGACCGACTCATGCGGAAGAGGTCATAAAGTCCATGCCGACGACTATCATTTCTTCATGTCCCGACCTCGAAACTGCTGAGAAGATACAGGATGTTTTCATGAACACCTGTATGCGTGTATATACCAACACCGATATCAAGGGCGTTGAGCTCTGCGGCGCTCTCAAGAACATAATCGCTATCGCATCAGGTATGCTTATTGGTCTCGGCCTCGGAGACAACATCAAGGCCGCTCTTATCACAAGAGGCCTTGCAGAGATCAAGCGTCTCGGAATGAAGATGGGCTGCCGTGAACAGACCTTCTACGGTCTCGCCGGAATGGGCGATCTCATTGTTACCGCACTGAGCGTCCACAGCCGCAACTATCAGGCAGGCATACTACTCGGTCAGGGCTACGGCTACAAGGAGGCAGTTGAGAAGGTAGGCATGGTCGTTGAGGGAATCAACGCACTGAAGCCCGCTATGACGCTTTCCAAGAAGTATGATACCGAGCTTCCGATCATCGCTACCGTATACTCTATCGTATTCGAGGGAGCAGATCCTATGGAAAAACTCACAGGTCTCATGACACGCGAAAAGCGTTCTGAGCTTGGAGAATACTACAAGTAATATTTCTTAGTAATAATACTGCAAGGCGCATCTGAGCGTTCAGATGCGCCTTGTTGTAGATTTAACACAAAAACCGCAATAATTAAGTTGATTTTTCGTTTATAACTGTGTTATAATCGGAGTATGTTCCGTTTATTCAGATAAATCGCTTGATTTTATGGAAGGAGCTTTAACAATGAATGGTAAACTCATAGTATTTGAAGGGCTTGACGGAAGCGGAAAAAAGACGCAGTCGGACAACCTTCTGAGGTACATGAAAGAGAAGGGCATCAATGTAAGAAAGGTCGAATTTCCCGATTACAGCAGTCCCTCTGCTTCACTGATCAATATGTACCTCGCCGGTGAGTTCGGTACTGCCCCCGGAGACGTCAATCCCTATGCCGCATCCAGCTTCTATGCAGTGGACCGCTTTGCGAGCTACAAGAAGTGCTGGGCGGACTTCTACTCGGAGGGAGGAATCATCATCGCTGACAGGTACACCACATCAAATGCCATCCATCAGTGCTCAAAGCTGCCGGAGGATCAGTGGGACAGCTTCCTTGACTGGCTCTTTGATTATGAGTACAGACTCCTCGGACTGCCACAGCCGGACAAGGTAATATATCTCCGCGTCGATCCGGATGTCAGCCAGCGTCTGCTCAGTGAGCGCTACAAGAACGACGAGAGCAAAAAGGACGTACACGAGAAGGATGTTGAGTACCTCAGACGCTCAGGAGAGGCCGCATCCTACTGTGCAAAAAAGCTCGGCTGGGACGTTGTGGAATGCGTTTCTCATAAACAAATGCGTTCTATCGACGGGATATTTAGTGATATTTTACGTTTTGTGCAAAATACACAAATTTCGGGCATTCAAATCTGATTATGAAAAAAATGCTTGCTTTTTTGATAATTGTGTGTTAGAATGGTTATAGTTTATAGGTTATTAAAAAATAACTGTGAACTGGTAAAAAGGATGAACTTGTAGACGCATTATCTAAGGCAGTATGGAAAGTCCAGGCAATTCATCAGAATAATTGACTTCGTTTTATCCTGATGGTATAATGATTATACCGCAAAGGATACCCACCTTTTTCTTTTCTCAGAGAGGAGGATTGCGCAATGGATTCAATTGCCAACTACGGAGCTGTCACAGAAGAAAACTACACAGACATCGCTCCCGCTTCGCCCATCGAACAGAAGGAAGCCGTACCGCAGACGGAATCCAAGGAAGGTGTTAAGCAGTACCCCATCCTTGATTTCGACGAAACAAAGCTCAACAAGCTGAGCACGGGTGTTAAGGAAACGCTGAAATACTCTAAGGTCAATCCCGCAGGAGGAAAGATCTATGAGACTTCAAAGAGGATATTTGATATCGTAGCTTCGGTAATAGCTATAGTTATTATATCCATCCCCATGCTCTTCATCATGCTCCTGATCTATCTTGAAGACAAGGGCAATCCTATCTTTGTCCAGGAACGTCTCACCAAGGACGGAAAGATCTTCAGGATGTACAAGCTGCGTTCCATGTGCATGGACGCTGAAAAGAAATTCAAGGATATTTCTCAGGAGAATCAGAGCGATGGCCTTGCTTTCAAGAGCAAGAACGATTCCCGTATCACAAGGATAGGCCATTTCATCAGGAAGACGTCTATCGATGAACTGCCGCAGTTCTTCAATGTGCTGAAGGGAGATATGTCCCTCATCGGCCCTCGTCCTCCCCTTCCCCGTGAGGTAGTTCTCTACACTCCGGACCAGATGGACAGGCTCCTTGTAAAAGGCGGTCTTTCATGTATCTGTCAGACAGAAGGCAGAAGCGATATGCCTTTTGACGACTGGGTAGAGAGTGATGTCAGATACATACAGACAAGAAGCTTCAGGCTTGATGTACTGCTCATGATCAAGACCTTCCTCGCAGTGATCCTCAAGAAGGGCGCAAGATGATCCCTGCCGGCATACTCACGCTATTTCCGGACTGCTGAAAAGCAGTCCGATTTTTTATGTCCGCTGCAATATTCAGAAAAATAGTATAATGCACTTGATTTTTTTGAAACTGCATGATATAATATTACTCAGAGGCATATTTATTGCCTGCGCGCCACGTCATCAGGTATATTATCTTTAAGAGAGGAGGCGAACGCAGATAATGGATCCTAAAAAGCCCTACAAAAAGGTCGTTTCCGAAGACGAATTTACCGAAGTCGCTCTTGAGACTATGAAAGAGAACGCCGGCGGTGTGACTGAATATCCTATCCTCGACTTCACTGAGGACGCACTCCGTCTTCTCTGCACCGGTGTCCACGAAACCCTTAAATACTCCAAGATCAAGCCTGCCGGCGGTAAAATCTATGAGGCCGCCAAGAGATGTTTCGATATCGTCTGTTCAGCAGGCGCTCTTGCTGTTCTGGCTGTGCCGCTCGGTGTAGTTGCTGCTATCATCTATATCGACGACAAGGGTAATCCCATTTTCTCACAGATACGCCTTACAAAGGACGGAAAGCCTTTCAAGATGTACAAGCTCCGCTCCATGTGCATGGACGCAGAGGCGAGATTCGTTGAAGTTCAGAAGGAAAACGACAGCGACGGTCTTGCTTTCAAGAGCGACGACGATCCAAGAGTCACCAAGATCGGCCGTTTCATCAGAAAGACATCCATCGACGAGCTCCCGCAGCTCTTCAATGTATTGAAGGGTGATATGTCGATAATCGGTCCCCGTCCGCCGCTTCCCCGCGAAGTCGTGCTTTACACCCCGGAGCAGATGGACAGGCTCCTCGTCAAGGGCGGTCTCGCCTGCATCTGTCAGTGCGAAGGCAGAAGCGATATGCCGTTCGACGAATGGGTAAAGTCCGATATCAGGTACATAAAAACTAGAAGCGCAGCTCTTGACCTCCAGCTGATAGGCAAGACTATATGCGCTGTAATCATGAAAAAGGGCGCAAAATAACGCTGTTTTACTGCTTCCGGGATCGTTCCGCAGGCAGTATTTTTTTGCCCCGCGGAAGGCTCACTCCAAGTTAAAACAAAAAAATAATATTTTTTCGAAAAAAGCTATTGACAACTCCCCTCCCCTGTGATATAATAATTAAGTCGCAGGTCACTGAAACGCCTGCGAGCGAAAAGTGTGGGGGTTTAGCTCAGCTGGGAGAGCATCTGCCTTACAAGCAGAGGGTCACAGGTTCGAGCCCTGTAGTCCCCACCAACTTTTTGGCCCGGTAGCTCAGTTGGTTAGAGCGCCGCCCTGTCACGGCGGAGGTCGTGAGTTCGAGCCTCATCCGGGTCGCCATTTTTTGCGGATTTAGCTCATCTGGTAGAGCGCCACCTTGCCAAGGTGGAGGTAGCGAGTTCGAGCCTCGTAATCCGCTCCAGTATGGCGCTATAGCCAAGTGGTAAGGCAAGGGTCTGCAACACCCTGATTCCCCAGTTCAAATCTGGGTGGCGCCTCCAGAAATCAACTCACGCAGAAGCGTGAGTTTTTTCTTTTTCCAGGAATTTTCTTGACAGCATTTTGGTAAAATGGTATAATATAAATATCATAATCCGGAACAAAGGGAGGTGGACGCATGCTCAATACACTCCAGCCATACATCCCGGCTTACAGCTATGTCGGCGATATAATAGTTATCGCCCTGTCTATGGTCATCCTTGTTCTGCTCCGTCAGACGTTCCTTCGCAGGAATTCAAGATTCAGGATACTTCTTGCCCTTCTCCTGCTTGTATGCGGCGCTGCTTATTGCAGCATAATGTACCATTCAGCTCTCGAACACAGCAGCTCCGAGCTATATGTATATCTGTTCCGGCTCGGCCACAACGTCCTGCTGACCATCGTGCTCGATCTTTATATCCAATATCTGCGCGAGCCCTTATGGATAGCAAACGATGTCCACCGGCAATACATCTTCCTGACCATTCTTTCCCTGACGCTCGTCATTGGCGCAGATGCCGTAATGACCAGGACTCACCTCGGATTCTATATTGACAGCGACGGTCTTGCACACTCAGGCTTCAACATATTCATAATCCTGTACGGACTTTTCACGGTCTCCATCTTCTTTATGATCATCAAGCACCGAAGCAGGATCATAAGACATATCTTCAACGGCCTTATCGCTGTAAATATTATATCAATAATCCTGCTTTCGATACAGGGTTTCTACAACAATGCCTCCTTCACCACCATCGCTTTTCTGCTCCCCGGCATCTGTATCATCTTTATGTTCCACCCGAACCCCTATGATATCGACACGGGAGCCGTATCAGGCACGTATCTCAACAGTGAAATAGAAGACTGCCTTTCCAAAGGAAAGGATATGATCCTGATCCGCTGCACCATGAAGGATTTCTCTTCAAAGATCAGACATTCAGCCTCCCTGAGAATGGAATACCACAAGTATTTCCGGCAGAACATCAAGAGAGGAATCCTCTACCATGTTTCCGAGGACACCATGCTCCTCACGCTGAAAAAGCAGCACAATGTGGACTATCACAAGATGCTTGCACGTATGCTCTATGACTTCAATCAGAGATACACGCAGTTCAACATGGACTACAAGATCATCATCATGGAAACATCCACAGAGGTCATCAGCCATGAAGAATATGCAAAGATCCTTGATTTCGTTGACGGAAAGATGAATTTCAACGAGACACACCGTGTCACAAGCGAGGATATCCTCGCATTCTATGACAGCAGCTACATTCTCAGTCAGCTCGAGGATATAGCCGCAGTACGCAACCCCAACGACGAACGTGTGGTGGTATACTGTCAGCCGGTATTCAACGTCGCTACGGGTACTTTCGACACTGCCGAAGCGCTGATGAGGCTCAACCTTGAAAAAACAGGCATGGTATACCCGGATCAGTTCATCCATCTCGCAGAGCAGAACAATATCATTCACTGGCTCAGTATCGTCATACTCACAAAGACCTGCTCTGCCATACGTGAATTCATAGAGGACGGCTTCGATATCAACCGTATCTCCGTCAATTTCTCTGTTCTCGATATCCGTTACGAATCCTTCTGCAGCGAAGTCAAGAGCATTATCGACAGGAACGAGATCCCCTACGATAAGATCGCGGTGGAGATCACCGAGAGCCGAAGCGACGCAGACTTCAACAAGATGAAGCAGCGCGTTATCCAGCTGAGAGAGCTTGGAATCAAGTTCTACCTCGATGACTTCGGCACCGGCTACTCCAACTTTGAAAGGATTATGGAGATACCCTTTGATATCATCAAGTTTGACCGTTCGCTCCTTGTGGAATCCATGAAGGACGCCGCCTCCGGCTTTATGGTATCGTCATTCGCAGAGATGTTCAGAAAGCTCAATTACTCCATCCTCTTCGAGGGCGTGGAAAACGACGAGGACGAGGCACACTGCAGGGCGATGAATGTAAAATATCTTCAGGGATTCAAATACTCAAAGCCCATCCCTATCGAAAGACTCAGAAGATTCCTGGCTAAGAAGACTTAAGCGGCAGACAAAAGCGTCTGCCGCTTTTTCTTGTATCTTTTAATTTTTTCAGTTAGCCCTTGAATTTATTTTAACAGTGTGATATAATGAATTGTAAGTGTGCAATTTTGCCTTTACGGCGCTATGGCACAAAATTTATTATTATGAAAAGAGGAAACATAATGCCTGCTAATATTGTTGTCGGAACTCAGTGGGGCGATGAGGGTAAGGGTAAGATCATCGATATCATCTCTTCCCGTGCCGATGTGGTAGTCCGCTCCCAGGGCGGTAACAACGCCGGTCACACAGTCGTTAATAACGGTGAGGTCTACAAGCTCCACCTTATCCCCTCCGGAATCCTTTACAAGGACACCCTCTGCCTTATCGGTGCTGGTGTAGTTCTTGATCCCAAGGACTTCATCGGCGAGCTTGACAGCCTCGAGGCAAGAGGCATCTCCACAGCAAATCTCAAGATCGATCCCCGAGCTCATATCGTCATGCCCTGGCATATAACTCTCGACGGTCTCTCAGAGGCCTTCAGAGGCGGCAAGGATATCGGTACAACCAAGAGAGGTATCGGCCCTGCTTATATGGACAAATACGAGCGCTGCGGAATCCGTATGTACGATCTTACTCATCCTGAGGTCCTCGCTGAGAAGATCCAGGCTACAGGTAAGCTCAAGAACAAGATCATCACAGAAGTATACGGCGGCGAGGCTTTCGATCTTGACGCAGTAACAGCTGAGTATACAGAGTACGGCAAGAGACTTCTCCCCTACATGGATGATGTTTCTGTACTCACATTCAACGCTCACAAAGCAGGAAAGACCATAATGTTCGAGGGCGCTCAGGCTACCCTGCTGGATATCGACTTCGGTACATACCCCTATGTTACTTCCTCACATCCCCTGTCCGCAGGCGTATGTGTAGGTACCGGCGTAGGCCCTAAGGTCATCACCAACATCATCGGTGTTGCCAAGGCTTATACCACACGTGTCGGCAAGGGACCTTTCCCCACTGAGCTCGATGACGAGATCGGTGACCAGATCAGAAACGTAGGCGGCGAGTTCGGTACAACAACCGGCCGTCCCAGAAGAACAGGCTGGTTCGATGCTGTTATCGTTCGTCACTCCGTAAGAGTAAACGGACTTGACAGCCTTGCTATAAACAAACTCGATACACTCGCAGGCATCGATACTCTCAAGATGTGCGTTGCCTACAAGATGCCCGACGGCAGAGTTATCGAGGACTTCCCCGCTACACTTGAGGAGCTTGAGGGCTGTCAGCCTGTATATGAGGAATTCCCCGGATTCACCGAGGATATCTCCGGCTGCCGCAGCTTCGATGAGCTTCCCGCAAATTGCCAGAGCTACATCAAGCGCCTTGAGGAGCTTGTTGGCTGCCCCGTAAGCATGGTCGGAGTAGGCCCTGACAGAGCACAGATCCTCGAAAGATAAACACCACTCCCGCAAAGGAGGCGTTATGAAAAAGCGACCACTCCTCCTGCCGCGTCTCGTGGCAGTCCTGCTCGCTGTATGTACATTTGCCTGTACCGTCAGCCTGCCAGTATGTACTACCATTACCGCATCTGCCGCTTCGATAGTCCCCCAGTTAGGAGCTGAGCTGAGAGCTCATCTCAAGGCGCATGATGAGGAATTTACTATCAATGTCAACGGTGTTGAAGCACAGAGCGATGATTTTCTTGACAAAATGATAACAGAAGCATTGGAGGAGACAGGAAGATCCAATGACGGCGACTATATCCGCTACAGTATTCTTAAGATCGACTGTGACCGTGTAAGCTCTTACGGCCAGACCAAAGCCTTTAATTTCAGGATCGTCTATACCTGTTCAGCAGCTCAGGAGGATATACTCAACAGAACTATCCCTGCGCTTGAAGAGAAACTGAACTTTGCAGGAAAAACTGACTACGAAAAGGTAAAAGCCGTATATGATTATATCACGATCAACGTAAAATACGATTCTTCAGACGGAAATGCCGCTTTTTCAGCTTATTCCGCACTGATCAACAGAAGGGCCGTATGCCAGGGTATCGCTCAGCTGACATACAGGCTTCTGATGGACGCCGGAGTATCCTGCCGTATCATTCCCGGCTATGGAAACAGCGGCGATCACGCTTGGAACATCGCTAAGGTCGGCGGCAAATATTACTACATCGACGCCACCTGGGATATCGGCAACAAGCCGGGCGATTATTCCTATTTTCTCAGAGGCGCGAATGACCTTGACAGCCTCGACAGACTGAATTACCACTCACTGGAAAAATGGAACCACCTGGATAAGGCACTGTATCAGGATTACCTGAAGGGCGATTTCTTCCAGCGCTATCCGCTCTCAGCGACCTGCTTCAATGAATCAGCAGCTCCGCAGGTGAGCATCGGCGATGTCAACAATGATGGTTTTATAGACTCAAAGGATGCAACAGCAGTAATGGAGGAATACGCTTCGCTCTCCACAAACGGTGTATCCCTTTTCGATGCATGGCAGACCTCTGCCGGCGATGCGAACGGTAACGGCTTTGTGGATTCGACCGACGCTTCGCTTATCCTTGCGTACTATTCCTATGTCTCTACCGGCGGCAGTATGACTCTCGACCGGTTCAGAGCGACTCTATGATCACGAGGTGAATACTATGAACGACGATAACATCTACGGAACAACAGGTCTTGATGACTTCGACTATACTCCTCCCGAGGCAAGGAAGGAAGGCCCTACCGGAGTTTCCGCACCTGTTCTCGATGATTTCGGATACTCAGCTCCGGCTGCAAAGAAGGAAGGCCCCACAGGAGTATCTGCTCCCGTTCTCGACGATATGGACGGGTACACTCCCTCCTACGGCGAGAAGAAGGGTGCTCCCACAGGTATTTCCGCTCCCGTTCTTGATGATGATACCTATTCGTACAGCAAGCCCGCAGAGCCTCAGAAGCTGATACTCAGCGATCAGGATATCATCGACGGGCTCACTCCGGAGCTCAAGGCGCGTTTTGACGCTCTTACTTCCGAACAGCAGCAGAAGATAATCGAGATGCGCCGCTCTCAGCTCGGTGCCGAGGCACCTGCACCCGAAGTCAGTGCTCCAGTACTCGATGAAGACAACTATACTCCTCCCCCGAAGAAGGAAGAGGAGCCCCCGAAGCCTGAGGAGCCGATCTCAGCTCCTGTCCTTGATGAAGCACCCGAGCCCCCGAAGTACGTTCCAAAGTTCGTTGACGAGGATCTCGAGAGAGCCAAGAAGGAAGGCGCAAGAGCTGCCGTATCCGGCGGCATGGTTCAGGAGCAGAAGGACTCCAAGGAAAGTCTCCGCATGATGATCCAGCTCAAAGAGGAGCGCCGTGCCGAGCTTGCTCAGAAGGGCTTCAAGCTGCTCATCGTTACAGCCGTGATCGGCATAATCGCGGCAATAGCCTTCGGTCTGCTCTATTCGGGCTCTATACTCCCCTACGCAAACGGTCTCGACGGCTTTGCAGAAAAACTCAGCGAATCATCATCCATCATAGCCATACTCATGGCCGTCAGCGGTCTTGCAATGCTCACCGGCTTAGGCCCGCTCAAGAGCCTTGCTTCACTTATCTATGCAGTATCAGCCCTTCTCCAGATCTTCCCGGGAAGCGTTATGATACCACAGCACAATGGCAGCATGGCACTTGTCGTTCTCCTCTATGTGATCTCTATCGCCGGCACTATCGGAGTACTCGTTATGATCTCCGCAAGTGAGGCTGTGGGAGCATATTTCAGTAAAAGCAACAAGTAACATTGTTATATAAGCTCGTAAAACTGCTTCAGTTCCAGTCTGAAGCAGTTTTATTTTATGCCTGTTTTGCGGCTGTATACCGTTCTTTTTGCTGAAAATAGCATCTCTCACAATGAAATTTTAGTGAAAGGATAAAAAATCCCTTGACAAGTCAACTGAAATATCTTATAATTATATCAGCGGCGGCGATGGGGTTGCCGCTGCATAACCTACATCATTCATTCTAATACCATGAAGGAGGATTTATAGAAATGGGTGTATTTTCAAGACTGGCAGATCTGCTGAAATCAAACGTTAACGATCTTATCGACAGGGCTGAAGATCCTGAGAAGATGGTCAAGCAGATCATCGTTGATATGCAGAAGGAACTTACTGACAACACTCAGAAGTACGGTAAGGCCAAGGCAAGTGAGCGTCTCGCTGAGAAGAAGTACCAGGAGGCTGTAAAGGTTTCAGCTAACTGGGAGGCCAAGGCTAAGGCTGCCCTTTCCAGAGGCGATCAGGAGCTCGCCAAGAAGGCTCTCGAGCGCAAGGTAAAGGCTGACGAGGATGTTGCAAGCTACAAGGAGATGTTCGATTCTATCTCTGACCAGACCGAGGCTATCGGCAATCAGGTAGAGGTACTCAAGCAGAAGCTGGACGAGGCTAAGTCACGTCAGGCTATGCTCATCGCACGTTCTCAGATGGCTGATACAAAGAAGCAGCTTGCTCAGGCTCAGGGCGGATTCGATGCTTCCAGCGCTATGGAGAAGTTCAACCGCATGGAAGAGAAGGTTCAGCGCAAGGAGGCTGAGGCTGACGCATTCACTGAGATCGCAGGCAACGGCAGTGAGGAATCCGAGCTTCAGGATTCATTCCAGCAGATCGAAACTGACGCCAAGGTAGATGCAGAGCTTGCTCGTCTCCTGGCTGAGATGGACGGTGTTCCCGAGCAGACAAGCGACCTCCAGGGCGCTGCTGACGTTGACGAAGAAATCGTAGTTTCAGATAACGAATAAAGAAGGTTTTTTATGAACAGCAAGAAAAATGATATCACTCCGCACAAAGTCCTGAGTATGTTCCTTCCCATTGTCGGAGCTGTATTCATAGCGGTGAGCTCGATACTCTATATACTCTACAAGAGCTGGAGCAACAGGGTTTACCTTGAACAATGGAAGGATTATGAGGACTGCGGAGTCTGATCAGAAAACTGACGGGAGGCATAAAGCCTCCCGTTTTTTGTGTAGTGTTCTCCTTCACAGGTTAAAAAATGCGCCCTGGGATATGTCTATCTCAGGGCCGCTTTCATGTTTTCTATTTATCTGATCACTGCATTCCGCCTCTTACGAAGAAGTTGTCCTGGATGATGAGCGCACATCCGCCGAGGAAATTGTTCTTTCCGTCGAGCTTGCTGAGCACTACCCTGTCAGCGATATCCTCGCTTACAAGGCGGATCATCTCGCGCTTGATGTAGTCGAACTGCTTCTCATTGAGGTGGTAGTTGTGAAGAACTATCTTCTTTGCAAAGTGGCTGATGGCAAGGTTGTTGATAAGTACAGTGTACTTTGCGATTAGGCCGTCAACAACTGCCTTTACAGGCTCCTCGCCGCGGAAAAGAGCTGCAAATACTGTATCGGTATTGATCTTGCTCTTGTCTCCCTCTGTCAGCTCATAGAGCATAGGTGTCTTGTCCTTGGAGTAGATCTCGTAGAAGGCGCTGAGCATTGCTGTGCGTGAGAGCTCTGCCTTTACTGAGCCGTTGGGATAGCCCTCGTAAGCCTTTCCGTCAGGGTTAACGATGTACTTCTCGATCATGGAGGTATAGGAGATGTAATCGTTGGAAAGCTCGTTCTTGTTTACGATAGCAAGATTGACCTGGTTGCCGTTGTGCAGGAAGGCAGTATTGGTCTGATAGCCGTTCTGGATACGGAAATCGTTGCTTGCAAGTGCCATAAGTCCGATAGCGTTGCCGCAGTGGATATCCACATCAAGGCCGCTCTGGAGCTTCTCGATGAAGTTTGTGAAATCAAGAACGCCGTCCTTGTAGAATATCTTCAGCTTGCCCCACATAGAGGGTACTACACCTACGCCGAGACCGAGTATCTTGTCCTTTGTGAGGGCGCTGTTCTCAATCATGGTGTTGCTGGTCTTGATTATGTAATTGATGATATCCTTGCTTGTTGTTCTCTCGTCAATTACCATGCTGGACTTGTCGAGTATCTCTGAATTGAGGTTGGTAAGGCCGATGCTTACTTCCTTCTCGTCAACTGTTGCACCTAAGGCGAAGCGGCTGTTGACATTGATGTCGATGAGGATCTTTCTTCTTCCCTTCTGGAGCTTCTCGGTGTTTACAGGCGCTTCACCGATCTCCACAAGAACTCCCTCTTCGATCATCTCATTGGTGATGATGGTAACTGCTGCTCTGGTGATCTCCAGTGCACTGGCAACGTCAACTCTTGATATAGGGCCGGCTTCCCTGATGACCCTGAGTATCTGCATACGGTTGCGGCGCTTGAGATCGAGCTTGCTGATTCCTCTTTTTTCCATACTTATTCTCCATTCCAAAATTTTTTAATGTATTTCAATCCGGTTAGCTTCATAATTAAGTAATAGCATTTACGGATTAAAAACGAAACTGATAAATATAAAGACAACGTTATGTAAAGCAATTGTCTTAATGTCCATTATTATTATAACACATTTTTATCAAATTGCAAACATTATTTAGCTTTAGAATGAAAAATCAGCGTTATTAACAAACAAATAATATCATTTTTGTCAAAGTTTCTGTTACCCTCACAATGAGCGGTAATGAAATTACCGAAAGTATAGTTCCGGCAGTGAAGATACGTGACGCATAAAGGGAATTCTTACCGTATTTCAGACACTGAAGTGTGCATACTGCAGCCGGAGGTGCAGATGCAGCGACCAAAACAGTCATTCTCACCTTCTCGTCAACAGGTATCAGGGCGGTCAGTGAAATGAGCACTGATACTACAAATGGTATAACAAATAGTTTAATTGCACATACTCTATACAAGCCGGATTCTTTAAGTAAGGTACTTAATTTCGTCTCCGACATAGTAATTCCAGACACTATCATAGCAAGCGGCGTATTGAGTGCGACTATAAAGCCAGCTGCTGCTGCAGGTATCTCCGGAAGTCGTATCCTGAGGAAGAAGCAGGCTATGCCGAGGAAGATGGAAAGGATAGTCGGTGAGCAGAAGACCCTGATCAGCTTCTTCATATCCCGCTCTCCCGTGAGCATGATAAGGCCGTGTGTCCATACCACAAGATTGAACACTGTGATAAAGGCTGTAAGATAGAATACTCCCTCGCTGCCGAAAAGGGAATTGACGAGGGGGATCCCCATGAAGCCGCAGTTGGAGTATATGGAGGAGAAGCGCTCAATGGCGGTCTCTCTCCCCTCCTTATGCCGTATCATCAGATAGGCAGCGGCTATCATTACGCCCATTACTGCGGCGGAGAGAACGAAACATATCAGCAGATTACGTACAAGACGAGTCTCATAGTCTGCCTGATATGACATAAAAATGACCGCCGGGTTCACTATCTGGATAACGAACGCCGACAGTTCCTTGTTTGCTGAGCTGCTGATGATGCCTGTCTTCCGGCAGAGCACGCCCACAAGCATCAGCAGCAGCATAACTATGGTCTGATGAAGTATTATTCCTGACATATTGCCTCCTTAGCAGCCGGATGACAGCTTCCTGCGTACTGCCACTGCGGCCAGCAGGAACGACGCTCCGGGAACAAGTGTGAGTAATCCCATGACTGCAAGCTGTCCGGCTGTAAGCTGTGCAGAGGTGAGCGACGGGGAAATAAGGTTGTATATCTGCAGAAAATAGCTGTTGAGCAGCTTATGCCAGCGGTAGTACACCGGGAAGGAGGTACGGCTGACGAGGAGCACCGCCCAGCTTATGATGCAGGGCAGGCTCGCTTCGGCCGCCTGTATCAGCAGAGCCCTGCTGGACGCTGTCTTCCCGCCTTGCCTTTTCATGTCCTCTCTTGCTGTCTTTGCCGCAAGTGCCGCCATAAGGCAAAAAAGTATCCCCACTGTACAGACTGCACTGACCAGCCTTGCTGCCAGTGAGCCCGAAACTGCGAGGGTGAATGCGACGAACAATGAAAGCATATCAGCTGCGGCCAGATATGCGAAAGTCCTTAGTATTCTCATGTATATCACTTCTCCGGAAGGTCATAATAACGAAGGGGTGAGTATATGGATGACGAGGATATGAAGATATACGTACCCGGAGCCTCCGTACCCGCTGATCCCCTTTCTGAGGACGGCGTAGACACGGAAGAGGTGCGTATCTGGAAACCGGAGGACTGAATCAGTCCTCCGGCTCTTCTTTTCCTGCACATTCCGCACAGGTGCCGTAGAAGACAGTCTGTGAGGTGTCGATTATGAATCCGTGGTGCTCTGCGATATGGTCGCTGATATCCCCGAGGTGACCGCAGTCAAGGTGTATCAGCTTTCCGCAGCAGAGACATTTCAGATGAAAATGCTCATGGCATTCCATGGATTCGTCTATATACTGGTAGCAGGCGCCGGTCTTGCCGTCAAAGGCATATTTCCGCACCATACCGTTCTCGACCAGTTTGTCGAGCTGACGGTAGATGGTCGCTGTGCCGACAGGTGTGCCCTCGGCAGCCAGAAAGGCGCTTATCTCCTGCACGTTGGTATGCTTGCTCTTATTGGAGACAAGGAAGCTGATGAGCTTCTCCTTCTGCTTGGTGTTGTATCCGGAATCGCGTTTCATAAATCCTCCTGAATCGATGTTCTTTCCGATTTGTCATTTTACCACACTTCATACCGTTTGTCAAGACATAACGGCAATATCAAAGGGCACACACCGTGCGCCCTCTGAAAATATCTCACTCACTGATGCCGGAATCCTCACGCTCTGCCTCCCATTTCTCAAGGGCTTCGGCATATCTGGTGCGGCTCATGGATGTCTGCTTTTTCCTGTAATGCTTGTAGCGCTGGCCTGCGATGCCGTTCGGCGCGTACTCGCCCTCGAAGGGATCCAGCTTGGAGGCCACATATCCGTCATTGGCAGAGACGTTGCAGGGCACGGCAACTGCGTGCTCGATGAGCAGGTCCTCTGCCTGAGCGAAGATATTGTAGCGGCGCTCGTCGTTATCACATACAGCGGCTGCATCTGCCACAAGGGATTCCCAGCGTCCGAACAGCTCACTCACGCTGCTGTCTTCGGATCTGTCCCAGAAGATATAGTCGCTGCCTCTGACGAATGGCTCTGTCCATGTGAGGGGATCGGTATAGTCTGCGCCCCAGTTGCACTTCATGAAGGCATAGTCACCGCTGCGGCGAACGCTGGACAGAAAGCCTGTCTCTGGTCCGGCCTGGGGTATTATATCGATGTAGTCAGTGCCGAGGGTGTCCTCGAGCATCTTCTCGACAGCCGCGCACTCTATATCCCAGTCGATGACTGAGGGATTGTAGGGCATGAGCACCTTTACAGGCAGAGTAACTCCTTCCTTCTTCAGCTCCTTAAGTGCCCTCTCCTTTTCGCGGAGGGCTCTGTCATTATCGAACATACCGCTGGTCACTACCGTTGAGAGCGGCAGGCTCTCGGTATAGTCCCTGCCCTTGACTGAGGTGAAGCCGTAGGGCGTCAGTGTCCGTGTGACAAGGCGCTCGGGATCATAGGGATCGTATACGGAACTTATGGTGTAGGTGTCGAGAGCGCAGGCAAGAGACAGACGGAAATGTTCGTTCGCCACAGCCTTGCGCCAGTTTTCCGGTTCGTACCCGCTGTCGAAGGAGGGATCGAAGTTGAAGGTATAGAAATAGCTGAATGATGGGTTTATGCGGGACGGATGCACAAGATCACGGGTGGATCTGTCGCTGAGCCATGTTTCGAGCATATCCGAGCCTATCTGCGCCTCGTCCACCTGACCGCTGAGGAACATCCTGCCCTGCACGGTATAGGCATCGGGATCGTAGATATGCTCCACGCAGCTGATATGGACGTTCCCGCTGTCCCAGTAATCGGGATTGGCTGTAAGCACCTGCTTCTCCATCGGTACGTACTCCGAAAGTATATAGGCTCCGTTATAGAGCAGATGCTGATTGTCAGAACCGAAGCTTTCGCCGCATTCCTTGAGGTAGCTGCGGCAGACAGGCATAAAGGTGGTGTACGAAAGTACGCTGAGGAAGAACGGACAGGGCTGCTCGAGAGTGAACACCAGCGTTCTTGCATCTGGTGCCTTTACGCCGATATCCTCCGGCCTTATCTCCTCTCCGGTCACGCTGCTGTCAGGGAAGGAGGTGTAGTTATAGTATTCCTGTGCTTTATCTATGACCGAGCCCGTGGAATACATATACCTTCCGGGAGAGGCATTTGTGGCGTTGTTGACGTACTCTGCCGCCGCAACCCAGTCATCGGCGGTCACGTCACTGTAATACTGCCCCTGCCAGTCTACCCAGTGGATATCGCTGCGGAGGGTGAAGGTCCATGTCTTCATGTCCTCGCTGCTCGTCCAGCTCTCGGCAAGACCGGGTATAATATTTCCGTATTGATCGTAGTCAACAAGGCAGTCGACTATATTAGCCGCAATAGCTGTATCGTTCCACGAATCCGCTTTCAGATAGTTGAGAGTCTCGGCCTCTCCGGCATAAAGTACACGGTAGGTGCTGTCGTCTGAGGCGGGCTCGTTTCCGGTCATGCTGCTGACGGGATCAGCCTGCGAGCAGGCAGGAAGGCTCATGACAAAGCAGAGCAGGAACAATGCAGATATCTTTCTCATACCTGTTCCTCCTCTCCGTCCTCTATATCCTGAGGGCCGGCTGTCCTGATGTCGAGACCGCGCTCATTATAGTAGCGTTTCTTCGACTTGTACATCCTCTCCTCGGCCGTTTTTATCATTTCCTTTACGGAGCTGACCTCGTCGAACATACACAGTCCTGCCGAAGCATGGTAATCGTTTCTCACCATTTCGACCTGCACCTGACGCATCTTGCTGCGGAGCTCCTTGAATGTACTGCCGTACTGGAAGACAACGAATTCATCGCCGCCTATACGGTAGACTGTATCTTCTCCGAAGGCGACCTTCAGGGCGTCCGCCATGAAACGGAGCATCTGGTCACCGGCAAGATGTCCGCGTGAATTGTTCAGCTCATGGAGCCCGTTGGCATCGATATAGAAGCAGGACAGCCCCTTTGTTTTCTCTCCTATGGAACGCACGAAATCCTCGTAGCGGTTACGGTTCTGGAGGCCTGTGAGTATATCCATATTCGCCTGCTTTTCGGTAGTGGAGATCGAGCGGCGGGTGGTATAGAGCATGAAGGCAAGATATGCAAGGAAGAAGAGCGCCTGCGCGATGATGAAGTTGCGGAGGGAACGGTGCATAGTCCTTACATCGGCAAAGACAGTCTCTTCATCGACAGTGACCGCTATCTCCCAGTCTTCAATATCCATGGGCATATAGGAGATGAATGTGCCGTTGCCGCTGTCAAGGCGCATGAAGCCGCTCTCGCCGTTTTTAAGGCTATCCGCCAGACCGGGCTGGCCGAGCTCGTCCACGCTGCCCTTTGCCCCGTTCCAGCTGTTGACGATGAAATCGCCTGTGCTCCGGGAGATTATGCAGAATGAAGCCTTGCCGCCGTAGATCTCGGGCGACCACATCTTGGCTATATTGGAAGGACGCATCTCGGCATAGAGGAGGCCTTCCGTCATGTTGTTCCGCCTGATCGGCATGAAGCTGCGGAGCACCTTAACCTCAGGATCGGAAAGCGAGGGCTGGAGATCGGAGATATGCTCCCCTTTCTCTGCCTCAGTATCAAAATCCATAATGCCGTCAGCGCTGAGGGTGCTTCCGCGGAAACGGATTATACCGTTCTCCGGAGTGAGCACCGCTATCTCGGAAATAAGGCTGTTAACATCGTATATCGCCAGCATACCGCTGGATTCGAGGGATTCAAACTGACTGTCATCAGCAAGCATCTTGGCAAGCATACGCAGAGTTATCCTGTCAGCACGGAAATTGCTCTCAAGTCCGCTGCGTGCCTCTGCTGTTGAAGAGGTGAGCTCACTGTAACATTTCTGCTCGGTTATCCTGTTGATCCTTACTGCAAATATCACCGATATCAGAGACATACATGATATGAGTATCAGGGTCGCTGCGATGCCGCTGCTTCGCAGATATGATACTATTTGTTTAGGCTCGAATGTTTTCATAGATGATCACCGCAATCCATGATTTGTTATAATAATCTTACCATATCCTGTCAATTTTTTCAAGCTTTTTTAAAAGAAAAACATCGTCCCCTGTCTATAAACGGCATTTTGCAGAAAAAACTGCATTTTCATTGACTTTTCCGGCGATTTGATGTATAATATGTATATATAACTATAGGAAGGTGTGATAGTTTGAAGAAAAACAGCAAGACAGCTCTTATGGCCGCTGCTTTTGCCGCTGCTATGAGCTTTTCTGCCTGTCATTCCTTTGATGATTATACCACTGTATACGGCCCTCCCCCTGATACGGGAGAGACTCAGCCTGTACAGACCTCTGAACAGGTTACTGAAACTGTTATCCCACGGACTGAAGAACCGCGATCTGAGTCCCTTGGAACAACCGCATCCGGCGTGGCCTCAACAGATACCGGGACATCTGACGGAACAACGACAGGCTCCGGTACCCTGACTGAGACCTCTGCACCGGAAGGAGACGATACCGTGACCACCGCTGCGGCTTTTGCAGTCGTTCCTTCGGCAGCCATCGAGCTTCCGACTGTCTACGATCCCGACAAGCAGCATATCCAGCTCGTCTACGGTCCGCCTTCCTACGAATCTTAGTCACTATTCACAAATCTGCCATCACAAAAATGTGCATTCACACAAAGTTCTGTGCCGGGAGAAAAAACTCGGTATATTCCTGACATTTATATTATAAGGTTAGCCGCAGATCGGACTTTTCTGCGGTATATGACAATATAGAGTAAAAAAGGGGTGCTTACAATGAAAAAAACCGATAAGACTGCTCTGACAGCCGCGATCTTTGCCGCTGCCATGGGCGCAGCTGCTGTATCGGGCACTCCGGCTGACGCCGCCGTCATCAGCCCGGACAACGCCGGATTAGCTTCACAGCTTGAATCATTCGCTCCTGTTTACGGACCTGCACCGGATCTTGACGATCCAGATCCCACAGAAGCAGAGATCGTGACAAGATCCATTGAGGAGCTTGAAGAGCTCCAAGATGTATACGGCCCGCCTGTGACAGGCCAGATAATGACAAGGCCTGCAAAGACGACTGCGACCACTGTCGCCGTAACTGAAGATACCACTATGCCGGAATTCCAGGAGGTATACGGTCCGATGCCGGTATTTGGTGACATCAACAACGATTCAAGGATAGACACCTTTGATATGGTACAACTGCGGCGCTTACTTATTGGCAGGGAATCGCCTCTCGCTTACGGCAGAACCGCCACTGAGGACGTAAACGCTGACGGCTCGATCAATATCGCCGATCTTGTGGCTCTGTCACAGTACCTCATGGGACAGAGAGAAAGTCTCGGCAGCGGAAGAGTCAAGGTCAAGAAAAACAAGATCAAGGTCATATACGATGAGATCGTCCAGCCGGCAACAGAAGAGGAAACAAGTCCCATCGAAGATATACCGCAGCCAAAGTACGGCCCTCCCTACTCTTTCGATCCCGATGAGCCATTCTATCCTCTGGATCCCATAGAAGAGCCTACCTATCAGGCATACTACGGTCCGCCGTCCTTCTTCGGACTTGAGGATTTCTGATCCGGACAACATACATAACACCATTCTCCAATCTTACTTCAAGAGGTGAACAACAATGAAGAAAACAGACAAAACAGCTCTCACCGCTGCATTATTCGCTGCCGCCATGAGTGCTGCCGCAATGGGCGGTCAGGCTGAAGCCGTAAGCATCGGATCAAGTGATGCTGAGATCGCTCTCGGCAAATTCTCCGCAGTATACGGTCCGCCCCCGGATTACTATGAGACAGATATCCCGGAGCCGACTACAGATGATCCCTTCGATATCATCCCCCAGCCGGAGTACGGACCGATGTGGACGGTAACAACAACTACTGAGGCAGCGCCTGTTGAGACAACGACTGTCCCGGAGATGCCAACATTTGCGCCCGTATACGGACCACCCTCCATGGTAGGCGACCTTAACGGCGATGGTGAGGTCGATACATTCGACATGATAAAGATGCGCCGTTTCGTCAGCGGCGAGCTTGATCTGAAGAGCGGCGAGGATTTCTTCAGAGCCAATGTCAACGGCGATTATGACGTAAACGTTGCTGATCTTATTTCCCTCGGACGCTACCTTATCGGAAGGCCTGTAACCTTTGTCCGTGCCGGAATGTCTGAGAGACTTAATGCAGATGCTTCGGATTACAGCATTGTACCCGTCCTTGACGAGAACGGAAACCGCGTCTATGATCCTATGGAGCCCATACCGCAGCCTGCTTACGGCCCGCCTATCGATCTTATACCGGAAGTTGAGGCAACCACGCTCTCTCCGGAAGAAATGAGACCGCAGCCGGTCTACGGTCCGCCCGAAGATCTCGATCCCATAATCATTGAGCCGGAAACCGAACCGGAAAACAATGACGATCCCGTTGTAGAGGCAACAACTCTCTCCCCGGAAGAAATGAGACCGCAGCCGGTGTACGGACCGCCCAATGACTATATCGAACCAATAGAAGAAATACCGACATATCACATCGAAGAACCGACATTCCAGGCAGTATACGGCCCTCCGTCATTCTTCGGCCTGGAGGACAAATAAACCATGCTGAACGTGAAGAATAAAGAAAAGAATATGGATGCTCTCCGCATCTACCGCGAAGGACTCAAGACAGTCCCCAAGCTCCGCCACCTATTCCTTGAGCTTACTCTCCGCTGCAACGAGCGCTGCCTCCACTGCGGAAGCAACTGCGGCGACGTAACATCGGAGGAGCTGACTGCTGCACAGTACGCCAAGTTCCTTGCAGAGGTCAAGGGCGATATGGGAACTGACGGAAAGATGCTCTGCATCACAGGAGGCGAGCCGCTGCTCCGCAAGGACTTCTTTGAGATAATGGGCGCAGCTCACGACCTGGGCTTCCACTGGGGCATGACCAGCAACGGCACCCTCATCACTCCCGAGGTTGCAAAGGATCTAAAGCGTGTAGGTATGGGTACTATCTCCATCAGTATCGACGGTCTCGAGGAGACACACGACGCCTTCAGGCGCACTCCCGGCGGCTGGAAGAAGGGTATGGCAGGAATCGAGAACCTGCTGAAGGAAGGCGGTTTCAAGGCTGTCCAGATAACCACCGTTGTCACACACAAGAACATCGGCGAGCTGGAGGAGCTCTACAAGATATTCAATGATATGGATATCGACTCCTGGAGAGTTATCAACATCGAGCCAATGGGACGTGCAAAGCAGCACCCTGACTATCTTCTGACAGATGATGAGTACAGATATATGTTTGAATTCATCCGCAACAAGAGGATAGCAGGCGAGCCCGTGACCTACGGATGCAGCCACTACCTCGGCATGGAATATGAGCGCGAGGTAAGAGACTGGTACTTCATCTGCACGGCAGGAACCTACATCGCCAGCATCATGGCTAACGGCGATATCACTGCCTGTCTCGATATCGAACGCAGACCTGAGTTCATACAGGGAAATATCCTCCGCGACCGTTTCAAGGACGTATGGGATAACAAGTTCCAGATCTTCCGCCGCGATCTCAGCGACAGCAACGAGAAGTGCAAGGTCTGTCCCGATGTCAAGTACTGCCACGGCGACGGCTACCACTGCTGGGACTTCGACAAGAACGAGCCTCAGCTCTGTTTCAAGGATATATTATTCTGATAAAGCGATACCCCTGTCCGAGCGGCAGGGGTATCTTTACAGGAGGACGCTATGAAAACAGTGAACGTATACAAGCAGTATTTCAAAGGAAGCTGCACCTTCAACGGCCGGAAGAGACACGCCGCACAGGTATGCTTCATCGCAGAGTCCGACAGCGGTATGATAAGCTACAGCGTTTCTGTCTCCTTCTTCCCCCATGACAGCGATGATGACTATGCCGTATCCTAAGATGCGGAGAAGTCGGTAACTCTTTATCATGGCAAGGGCAGACGCTCAAAGAAGCGTGAGGCAGAGCTGATGAAAGAACTCCGTTCTGCCGCAGACTCCATAGCGGAGGAGCTGGGCGGAGAGATAAACTGGGATGAACCGCTGAAAGAGGCGGAGACGGCGTGACACAGCAGCTTTTGCACGTTCTATTGAGGAAAACTTTCAGCTAATTTTGGCCCATAGGTCTAAAGACCTATGGGCCAAAATTCATTGAAAGTCTTTGGAAAGGGGTACGGGGGAGACCTTTCCTCAGAAAGGTCTCCCCCGATAAAATGTATAAACTTCTATACAGTCCCCGCAAATTACCTTAGGGGGCTTTTATCATTTCCTGCTCTGCCGCTTTTTCTGGAGACGGACATCCTCTCCTGAGAATTGCAGACAGGTATATACCGATGTAAGACGCGATACGACTCTTTCATCGTATCTCTTTGCTATGCCGTCAAAATCCAGGTTGGTGCTGATGATAGTCGGCCTTCCCCTGTTCAGACGGGTATTGATTATGTTGTATATGGTGGAGGTATAGAAGGAGGAATCATACTCCGTTCCGAGGTCGTCAAGTATCAGCAGGTCGCAGTCCATGATAAGGTCAACAGTCTCGGTGGAATGCTCACGGCTGAAATGCTCCCGCTCTATGCTGCGGAGTATATTCACCGCCGAATCGTAGATGACTCCGTATCCCTTCTTCATCACCGTATCGGCTATCGCAAGGGACAGATGCGTCTTGCCAAGGCCTGTGCGGCCGAGCATGAGTATGCTGCCGGATCTCCTTGTGAAGCTGTCCGCATAGTTACGTGAGAAACGGAGGATATTATCCATGATACGGTAGTCGTCGCCCTGATAGTAGCTGAGGCTGAAGGTATCGAACCCCTCCAGACTGAGCTGTGTCTTCTTGTTGAGCTCCTCTGAGGAGAGCCTGCCGCAGAGCTGACGGAAGCAGATGCAGTACCTGCCGTTGACGTAGCCTGTGTCATGGCAGACGGGGCAGCTGTAATGGGTATCGAGGTAGTCAGCCGGATATCCGTTCTGCACAAGGAGCTGACGGGACATCTCCTGTGCGCCGAGGTTATATGAGCGAAGCTCCTCTATCCTGCCGGAGGCGTCAGTATCCTTTCCGGCGGCTATGAGTCCGATGAGCTCCCTGCCTGCTGAGCAGAGAGTGTCATTGATCTCGCGTATCTGCGGGATACGCCTGTTGATCTCAGTCATCCGGCGCTCGTTCTCGGAAATAGCCCTCTGCCGGCGTTCATTCATTATCTGTTCCGCACGCAGCAGGATATCATTATCCATGTTCTCGCCTCCTTAGAAATCATTTATGAACTCCTTGTATTTGTCCATACTACTCGTGCTGCTATTACTATCCTTTTTCTTTTTGCCCCAATACTCATCATTTGCTTTCTTAACATCTTCAACTGTCTTAAATCCACTATTAGCCCATGATTGTAGAATAGAATTTATATATGGGAAAGTAACCTTTCCCTTTCTCTCTACTGTTATTTCGTACGCATATCTTAATAATTCCCGACTATAACCAGCTTGACGCCATTGCTCTACAAATACTAACTGAGAGGAAACAGGTCGATACTTCATTTCAAATAGTTTTTCAATCATACCTGTATAATCGCGAGTTTTATTCAATGTCTCAACTTCATTCTGTGCAGACTCCAGTGAATTGATATCACTGTCAGCCCACGCATAGGCTATCTTCTCGATATAGGCGGAGTTTGTCTTGTCAATGCTCTTGCAGTAGTTGAGGAGAATGAGTATGACCTCTTTTTTCAGTCCGAGGTGTGTATACATAGTAATGAGGGAGTTCTGCATGGTATGGTTGAGGGGGCCGAGGGTGACCTCTGCCGCCCTGAAAAGCTCTGTGATATCGGGTGAGCCGCTTACGAGCTGTGCGATATCGCTCGGTGCGAGCAGCGGCATCCTTGCCGGTACTGGCCTTGTCTCGGGCTGAGGCTCGGGCTCACCTGCGGTCGCTTCCGCTCTGACGGGCTGAGGTGCAGATGGAGCGGCCTGCATAAGGCTGACGGGGAGTTCCTTATCGGCGGCGAGCACGTTGGCCTGCTGCCAGAAAAGTATGGCCTCCTCGGTCTCCTGTACGGCTATGCCTGTACCGGCTGATATCTCCTCTGCCGTCATATCCTTGCCGGAGCTTCGCAGAATGAAGAGCAGCACCTTTATCTGTCCCCCTGTGGCGAGCTTCAGAAAATTATCCGCAACTATACCAGGGACGCCGAACATATTCCCTACAAGGCCGGTGTTTATCCTGTATTCCATGCTACAACACAGCTCCTTTCACGCATTATTTCCCGGCATCAGCCGGAGATAGCCTTACGAAGAAGGCGGAGAGCTCTGCTCCGAAATACTCCTCCATAAGGCTGTTGTCTTCTATGAGCGCAGTCTTCCGGCTGCGTGTAAGATGCTTGATACGGTATTCAAGGCTCTGCGCCCTGCTCCTTGTATCAGTGCTCCATAGCGCCTCGAATCCCTCCGGCGGATTGGCACGGGTGAACTTCGCACCCCCTGTATCTATGCCGGAATGCTCTCTCAGGCGGCGCTCAGGATCCGTGGTTATCCCGGTATAGAGCCTGCCGCCCGAACAGCGCAGTATATAAACGTAGTACACGTCCGCTTACTTCTTCTCCTTGATGCGGAATGCGGAGTTGCGGAGCCTTGACGGATCAAAGCTGTTGTCCTTCTTCTTCTCGGGACGTCTGCCGCCGTTTCTTCTGTCCTTATTGCCTGGCTGTCTCTCGCTCTTCTCGCCTCGCATGGTAAGGCTTATCCTTCCGCGGACAGGATCAGCCTCAAGCACCTTGACCTTTACTACCTCGCCGACCTTTACGATCTCGAGGGGGTGGCTGACACGTCTTGCAAACTGCGAGATATGTACGAGACCGTCCTCGTGAACGCCGATATCCACGAATGCGCCGAAATCAACGATGTTGCGGACAGTACCCACAAGCTCCATACCGGGCTTCAGGTCCTTGATATCCATGATATCGCCGCTTCTCAGGAGCGGAGGCGGAAGCTCGTCACGGAGGTCACGGCCGGGCTTCTTCAGCTCTGCGATGATGTCGGTAAGTGTAGGCACACCGATATCGAGAGACTTGCTGATATTCTCGATGCCGATGGAATCAGCCTTTTCTGTGATGCCTGCTGCACCGCCGGCTGATACGTCTGCAAGGGTGAAGCCGCACTCGCTCAGGAGAGAGGATGCTGCTGCATAGCTCTCAGGGTGAACGGCTGTATTGTCGAGGGGATTCTTTCCGTCACGCACTCTGAGGAAGCCTGCACACTGCTCGAAGGCCTTCTTGCCCAGCTTCGGCACCTTCATGAGCTCCTTGCGGTCTGTGAAGCGGCCGTTCTCCTCACGGTAGGTAACGATATTCTTCGCAACAGCGGAATTGATGCCGGCGATATAGGAGAGAAGTGAATAGGATGCTGTGTTGAGGTCAACTCCGACTGAGTTAACGCAGTCCTCGACTACTCCGGAGAGAGCCTCTGTCATACGTGCCTGCGGCATATCGTGCTGGTACTGGCCTACGCCGATAGCCTTGGGTTCGATCTTAACGAGCTCTGCGAGGGGATCCTGGAGACGGCGTGCGATGGAGATAGCTCCCCTGATGGATACATCGTATTCCGGGAACTCCTCCGCGGCGAGCTTGGAGGCGGAGTATACTGAGGCGCCTGCCTCGCTGACTACCATGTAGCTTACCTCCCAGTCGATCTCGCCGGAGATCTCCTTGATGATATCAGCAGCAAATGTCTCTGTCTCACGGGAGGCAGTACCGTTGCCGATAGAGATAACGTTTACGTGATGCTTCTTTATAAAGCCCTTTACTATCCTCTGAGCCTCTGCAACTCTTGCAGCTGAGGCAAACTCCTTTACAGGATAGATGATAGCATGGTCGAGGACCTTGCCTGTGCCGTCGATGACTGCGGTCTTGCAGCCGTGTGCGTATCCGGGATCAAGGCCGAGGATAACGCTGCTCTTGAGCGGGGGCTGCATGAGCATCTGTCTGAGGTTTGAAGCGAATACCTTTATGGACTCCTCTGCAGCTCTTGCTGTGAGCTCGGAGCGGATCTCACGCTCGATAGAGGGGAATATAAGTCTCTTGTATCCGTCCTCTGCTGCTGCACGGACAAGCTCTCCACAGGCGTTGTTTGCCTTGATATACTTTCCGAGGATGATATCCGTTGCGGCTGATTCCTCAAGACTGAGAGAGATCTTCAGGAAGCTCTCCTTCTCACCTCTGTCAAGGGCAAGGACTCTGTGGTTGGCTATCTTTGATACGGGCTCGGAGAAGTCGTAGTAGTTCTTGTATACGCTCTCAGCCTCGGGATCGGAAGCCTTTGATACGATCTCGCCCTTCTCGCCTGCTGCGGCACGGAGCTTCTTTCTGATATCCGCATCATCGGAGATATCCTCGGCGATGATATCCATAGCGCCCTGCAGGGCAGCCTGTACATCGGGGACGTTCTTTTCTGCGTCAACGAAGGCCTCTGCCTCCTTCTCGGGAGATACACCGTTCTCCTGAGCCATGAGGATCTGAGCGAGGGGCTCAAGACCTGCCTCACGGGCAACGCTGGCACGTGTGCGGCGCTTGGGCTTGAAGGGACGGTAGATATCCTCTACCTCGACGAGAGTCGTTGCGGCGCTGATCGCTGCCTCGAGCTCGGGAGTCATCTTCTCCTGCTCTGTGATAGAGTTTATTACCTCGCCCTTACGCTTTTCAAGGTTGCGTAGATATGTGAGACGGTCGGAGAGCTCACGGAGCACCTGATCGTCCATAGAGCCTGTATTCTCCTTACGGTAACGGGCGATGAAGGGGATGGTCATGCCCTCATCGATCATTGATACTGCATTGTCGACGTGCTCCTGACGGAGGCCGAATTCCTTTGCTAATACTGCATTGATATCCATAGCTTATCCTTTCTTGGAGAGCCTTTCGGCTGTGTGTTCATGTTTTTTGAAGCGGTATTACTATTGTACCACATTTTGAATACGAATGCAAGTACAAAAGATGCGGTCACTCCCCTTTACAAATCTTCTGCTTTAATGTATAATAGATATATACTTTAATATATTGGAGGAAACACTATATGTTTATAACCTGTCTTGACCTTGAAGGAGTTCTCGTACCGGAGATCTGGATCGCTTTTTCCGAAGCGAGCGGTATCCCGGAGCTGAAAAAGACCACCCGTGACGAGCCCGATTACGACAAGCTCATGAACTGGAGGCTCGGCGTTCTCAAAGAGCACGGTCTCGGTCTCAGAGAGATCCAGGACACTATCGCTAAGATTGATCCCCTGCCAGGTGCAAAGGAGTTCCTCGATGAGCTGCGCTCTATCTGTCAGACTATCATCATCAGCGATACATTCACTCAGTTCGCTGCACCCCTTATGAAGAAGCTCGGTATGCCGACTATCTTCTGCAACGAGCTCGAGGTAGCGCCGGACGGTGAGATCACAGGCTTCAGGATGCGCTGCGAGCAGTCCAAGCTGACCACAGTTAAGGCTCTCCAGTCCATCGGCTATGAAACGATAGCAAGCGGTGACAGCTACAACGATCTCGGAATGATAAAGGCGAGCAAGGCAGGCTTCCTCTTCCGCTCAACCGAGCAGATCAAGAAGGACTACCCCCAGTTCCCTGCATTCGAGTCCTATGATGAGCTGCTCAGCGCTATAAAAAAGGTAATAGGATAATGTGGCTGGTCATATTCGGCCTTATGCTGCTCCTCTCCGTCGGAGGTGCGGTATACCTTATCCGCGGCATACACAGGTTCAGTTTTCTGCAAAAGCTCGGTGAAAAGCACAGATGGCTGTCCTGGGCAGCGGCTGTGTTCCTGCTCTCACTGACGGGGCTTTTCGGGCTCATCAACACCTGGACTCTCCTCGTAGTTCTGATCCACCTGTTCATCTTCTGGCTGGTATGCGACATCATCGCAACTGTATACAGGAAGATAAGAGGCAGGGAGCGTGTGAGAAACTATGCGGGAGCTGCTGCGCTGGCATTCACGGCCGTATACCTCGGTATCGGCTGGTATCTGGCGCATCATGTGGTGCTGAAGGAATACAGCTTCTCCTCACCGAAGCTATCCGGAGAGAATATCAGGGCAGTACTCGTCGCCGATGCCCATATCGGCATCACTCTTGACGGTGCAGACTTTGAGGAGCAGATCGACAGGATCTCAGCTCTCGCACCGGATATCGTGCTTATTGCCGGAGACTTCGTTGACGACGATACTGACAAGGCGGATATGACAGCAGCCTGCAAGGCACTCTCAAAACTCAGCCCGCGCTATGGCACTTACTTCTCCTTCGGCAACCACGACAAGGGCTACTACGATTACCGTGGATATACCGGAGATGACGTCAGGGAGCAGCTCATAGCCAACGGCGTGAAGGTGCTCGAGGACGAGAGCGTCCTTATAGACGATACATTCTATGTTATCGGACGTCAGGACAAGTCCGAGGAACAGAAGGGCGGCAGCCGTGCCTCAATGGAGGAGCTTATGAAGGATACTGACAGGTCGAAATACTCAATAGTACTCGATCATCAGCCTAACTCCTACGATGAGGAGGCAGCAGCCGGCGCAGACCTTGTGCTCTCGGGGCATACCCACGGCGGACATCTCTTCCCTGCCGGATATATCGGTCTTGCCTTCGGGGCGAATGACAGGGTATACGGCACTGAGCGCAGAGGAAGCACAGACTTCCTTGTGACCTCAGGTATTTCCGGCTGGGCTATCCCCTTCCGTACAGGCTGCACTCCGGAAATAGTAGTTATCGACCTGTCCTGACAGCTTATCCTGTTACTATGATAATAGTATGATAAAGGCGGGTGATATGAAGAAACAGACGATCAGCGAGGCGGACGGAAAGTTCTATACAGGGCTTGGTTCCGCCTTTTTCCATATCTCACAAACAATTATCACGTAGATTTCACCGTTATTTAAATATCTTTAAGATTATTTTAAGATAGCCACTATATAATCAAAGCATAGAGTTAATGATATGCCACAGTGGTATTTTTATAAAGGAGTATGATAAAGTATGAAAAAGCACGATTCTAAAAAGATGATCGCAGCCCTCTCATCTGCTGCGCTTCTTGTATCCGCTATCCCTTTCTCAGCCGGGGCAGCTGAGACTGTATACGGAGACGTTAACCTTGACGGAAAGATCACAGTTTCCGACGCTGTTGCCGTTCTCCAGTACGTTGCAAACAAGCAGAAGTATGCTCTCACTGAGGAGCAGCTCAATAATGCCGATGTGTTCAACAGAGGCGATTCTATCACAGGCTCTGACGCTATCGCTATCCAGAAGGCTGACGCAGGAATCATCACCCTCCCTGAGTCATGGATGGAAGGTCACGGCCCTGAGGATACTCCCGAAGAGAAATACTCGGTAAAGATCAAGCTCGACGGAACAAAGATCACCGTCGAGGGCGATACAAAGAAGTATACTGCAGTTGAGGGCTCAAAGCTCACTATCACACATTCCGGTGAATACCACATCAGCGGTACTCTTGATGACGGCCAGATAGATGTCAATATCGCTGACCTGACAGCCGATGCCGAGACAGTAAAGCTCTTCCTCGAGGGCGCAAGCATCACAGGCAAGAGTGCTCCGGCTATCCTCGTTACCAATGCTGAGAATACCTCAGTAACCATAGCAGACGGCACAGAGAACACTATCTCTGACGGAAGTACTGTCTATGTCGATGCTGCAAATGCTCCCACAGGCGATGCTGTTATCGAAGCAAAGGACGATATCACATTCAAGGGCGGCGACAAGGATACAGGTATCCTCAACATAACAGCCAACACTCAGGACGGTATCCACTGCAAGAACGATATAAAGATCAACGGTGCAGTAATCAATATCAAGACCGCCAACAAGGATGATTCTACCTACGGCATCAACGGTAAGAAATCAGTTACCATCAAGAGCGGTACTGTCACTGTTGACGCAGAGGGCGACGGAATCAAGTCCTCAGAGGGCAGCGTTGCCGTAACAGGCGGTAAGGTAAGCATCAAGGCAGGCAAGGATGCAATACAGTCCAAGACCACTATCGATATCTCCGGCGGCGAAGTATATGCCGGCGGCGACAAGGGCCTCACCTCAACTACAGGCACCAATATCACAGGCGGTACTGTTGTGGCTACTGCTACCGACAACCAGACAGATACAAAGCTCCTCAAGGTCGAGAATCAGGCTGCTATGCTCCTGAACTGCGTAAAGGATCCCGCAAACGAGGACGGCTGCTGGAAGAAGGCTAACAGCCTTGCTTACTCAACAGTTGGCTATCCCTTCATGAAGAAGTACGCATTCGTACTCATCTCCGCTCCCGATCTCAAGGTGGGCGAGACATACCAGCTCTCAAATACAAGCACAGGCGCAGGAGTTACACACTCCGCAGACAAGTCCGACAGCTTCAAGCTCGCAGAGGCAGTAACAGTCTTCGATAGCGTTGATCCCGCCGGCAAAGACGCTCCTTCACCCAATACTGAGCCCAAGGCTGACTCTGTCAGTACTAAGTGAGGTTTCAATAACCTCAGGCTATCCCGCTGAGGCTTTGGCTATCAACGGAACAACAGCTACAATACTACAACCCGGCACATATACATTCAGCGGAAAGAGCAGTGAGGCACAGATCATAGTCGATGTTGACAAGACAGCTTATCCCGACGGCACAGTCGAGATCGAGCTTGAGGGAGTTGATATCGCAAACAGCACCAAAGCTCCCATATACATTGCAAGCATAGGTGACGAGGTACAGCTCATTGCCAAGAACGGCACTGAGAACATCGTATCCGACGGCACTTCACACACCGATAACTATACCGACAGCGACGGCAATACCGAAGCGATCAATGCAGCCGTATTCTCCCGCGACGATCTCAAGATCAAGGGAAAGGGCAGCCTGACCATCAACGGAAACTGTCAGGACGGTATCGTATGCAAGAACGACCTGAAGATCTACAACGGCAAGGTCACAGTCAATGCAGCAGACGACGGCATCCGTGCAAAGGACAGCGTCACAGTCGGCGATACAACCAAGTCTGACGGCTCTGAGGCTGACAACAGCGGTATAGAGCTCACGGTAAAGACCAGGGCCGGCGACGGTATCAAGTCCACCGGCACTGATACAGACAAGTCCTCCGGCGTTATCACTGTAAACGGCGGCAAGATAAACATCGAGTCCTATGCAGATGCCTTCCAGGCTGAGCAGGAGTTCATAATGAACGGCGGCGATGTCACCATAAAGACCTTTGAGGGAAGCGGCTTCACAGGAAACGCAGGCTCCTCACAGGGCGGCTGGGGCATGGACGGAAACTCCAACAAGACCGATGTATCAGCAAAGGGTATCAAGTCTGTCGGTCTCTATGACGCTGCCGGAGAAAAATGGCAGAGCAAAGGCAATATCACCATAAACGGCGGCAGCCTCACCATTGATTCATCAGACGACTGTATACACTGCGGCGGAGATATGTCTCTCCTCGGCGGCAGGCTCACCCTTGCCTCCGCAGACGATGCAGCACATTCAGACCACCTGCTCACCATAGGCACAAAGGGAAACGGCTATGACGATATCATCGTTACCGTATCCAGGGCATATGAGGGCATGGAGGGCCAGAAGATATACCAGAACAGCGGCTCAGTCATCGTAAACTCCACAGATGACGGCTACAATGCAGCAGGCGGAAGCGACGGCTCCGGCAACGCAAATCCCGGTGGCTGGCGTCCCGGTGGTGGCTTCGGCGGAAGCAGCTCCGGCGATTATCTCCTACAGTTCAACGGCGGATTCTCTATCGTCAACGTTACCAACGGCGACCATGACGGCTTCGATTCCAACGGTGATATCGAGATAAACGGCGGCTATGTCGTTACCAACGGCAACGAGCCCTTCGACTGCGGTGACAGCGGAAACTCCATCAAGGTGTCCGGCGGCGTATGGGCAAGCAACTGCCCCAGCGGCGGCATGAGCATGGGCGGAAGCGAAATGACGGCAGCTGTTAACAATACAGGTACAGCCGACAAGGGCACAAGAGTCTCTCTTATAGGCTCTGACGGTAAGGTCATCCTCACCTTCATCGCAGGCAAGAGCGTTACTCAGTTCAAGGCAGGCGGCACGGGCGTAGGCTCAGGCGCTTCCTTCTATACAGGCGGTACCCTTTCCGGCACCACCTACTTCCAGGATCTCGACACGGTACAGACCGCAGGCTACGGCGGAACGCTTTCCGGCGGAACTCAGGTCACAGGGGCAGCCTCCTCATCAGGCGGCGGCAGACCGGGATTCGGATTCTGATACACCAGTTCGACAGTTAATCTATATTTTATATGGCAAAACCCCCGACAGGAGTTATCTCCTGAAGGGGGTTTAACCGTTATCGGGTGATGGTTCGCCGTCCTTTACGGGCGGAGTCTTGCAGCAGGCGGCACAGTGTACCTCCGCCGCACCGCTATCCCTGAGCAGCTTTGTCAGTTCTGCGAGAGTGCTGCCGGTGGTGCATACGTCATCAACGAGGAGTATCCTCTTCCCTCTGACAGCTTCCTTATCGGTCACAATGAATGCTCCGCGGAGGTTGACCTCACGCTGAGCCTTGCTGAGAGTCTTCTGAGGGAGCGTCTCAGTCTGCTTTTTAAGGCAGTCCGCAACCGGAAGGCCTGTGAGCGCTCCTATCCTCCGGCATATAAGCTCAGCCTGATTGAAGCCCCGTTCTGCGACAGCCTCCTCTGTCATGGGGACCGGCTGTATCATGTCAGTATGACCGGTTATCCCCTGTTCTGTCAGCCTGTCACAGAGCGCCCCGCCGAGAGCATAGTCCGCATTGTCGGCGATGCCGTCCTTCAGCAGCATGACAGCCGGCTTCACAGCATCGTTGTACTCAAAGGCGGCCGTGAAGCTGTCTGCACCGGGAACGGTGTGCTTTCCGCTCCATACCGTCAGTTTCTCCGCACACTCCGTGCAGAAGCGCTCGTCGGGACGAATGAAGTCTCCGCATACCGGACAGCGTGTGGGAGCTATAAGGTGGAGCAGTACCCGTTTGATATCCTCGCGCATATCAGAAATACATATAGAGCTGGCACTTTATCATGCCGTTGTAGAGCTTGCGGCGCTTGCGTGCCTTTGTGCCGAAGAAGCTCTCAAATTCCTCATGGGGGGAGATAACAAAGCTCTGTCGGTCTCCGCCCTTGCCGAGGACTCTGCCCATCTTGCGGTAGATATCCTCTGCCTCACGCAGCTCGAGAAGTCTCTCGCCGTAGGGAGGATTGCATATAACAACGCTGTTCTCCGGCTGTACGAATCTTGTGATATCTGCCTGCTCGACGTGTATGCGTGACTTGATGCCTGCCTTGTGGGCGTTATCGAGAGTCAGGGCTACCGCATCATCGTCGATATCGAAGCCAATTCCCTCAAACTTTCCGGAGCGGTCAACACCGTCTATGGCACGGGATCGCTCCTCACGCCATACCTCATCGGGTATGCAGCCCCATTTCTCAGCAGCAAACCTGCGGTTTATCCCGGGCGGGATACGGAGTGCCTTGAAGACAGCTTCGATGAGGAGAGTTCCGCTTCCGCAGAAGGGATCACATACAATCGTATCGGGGCGCACTCTTGCAAGGTCAATGATGCCTGCCGCAAGAGTTTCCTTGATAGGCGCGGCGTTGGAATTGCGGCGGTATCCCCTCTTGTGGAGACCTGTGCCGCTGGTGTCAAGGTATACCGTTACGATATCCTTCAGGATGCTGAATTTTATCTGTATCTTCGGGCCTTCCTCGCTGAACCAGCTTATGCCGTACTTCTCCCTGAGGCGCTCAACTGCAGCCTTCTTGACGATGGACTGGCAGTCCGGAACGCTGTGGAGGGCCGAGTCAAGTGAATAGCCCTTGACCGGGAATGCGTCATCCTTGCCGATGAATTCCTCAAGCGGAAGAGCTTTGACGCCCTGAAAGAGCTCCTCAAAGGTCACAGCGCGGAACTCGGCCAGCTCTATAAGCACTCTCTCGGCAGTGGAAAGGCAGATATTAGCTCTTGCGAGGATATTCTCATCGCCGGTGAAGCTGATCTTGCCGTCGGTCACTTTAAGATCGGTGCCGCCTATCTTCGTTATCTCGAATTTAAGTACGCTCTCCAGTCCGAAATGGCAGGGACAACACAGACGTAATGTACTCATACTATTTTCCTTTCATATCCGGTCAGCCCTTACAGCTGACGATAACACAGGACCTGTCCGCACAGCCGCGCAGACAGGTCCGTTTCTTTTATTCGGTTTTACGGTATCACCACTGGTTCTCTTCGACAGGTGTCCAGCCTGCGTCGCCGCCGCCGGAATTATCTGTCCAGCCTGCATCACCGCCGCCGGAGTTATCCGTCAAGCCTGCGTCGCCGCCGCCGGAGTTATCCGTCCAGGTGTTGCCGCCATTATCCCAGGTGTTTCCGCCGTTATCCCAGGTGTTGCCGCCGTTGTCCCAGGTGTTGCCGCCGTTGTCCCAGGTGTTGCCGCTGTTGTCCCAGGTGTTGCCGTTGTTGTTCCAGGTGTTATTGTTGTTCCATGTGTTGTTGTTATTGTTGTTTGTATTGCCTGAGCCTTCGCCTGCGTAGTGAGCGCCTGCGTGGTTACCGGAGCATACAGGAGCATTGGAGGACTTCCACCAGCCCTGTACCTGACCGTGACCGCAGTAGCTTCCGGCGATCATACCTGTTGCAGAACACATGGGTGCTCCGACTACGCCTTCCTTGGGCTCGTCGAAATCAACAGGGGTATCAGTATACATCGTATCAGCATAGTCACCGATGATGTTCTTCCATACAGATGCTGAATGGAGACCTGTCGGAAGTCTGAGGTACTCGTTGTATTCCTTGTAACCGATGGTAACACCGCTTACGAAGTCACGGGTAAGTCCTACGAAGGTGAGGTCGTACCAGTTATCTGTTGTACCTGTCTTACCGCAGAGCGTCTTGTAGTTGAGCTTAGCGAAGGTACCGGTACCGCGGTCGATAACGTTTTTCAGCAGACGGTTCATTACCCATGCAGTGGACTCTGATACAGCCTCACGGGGATTTCCGTCGTTGGAGTAGATAACATTTCTGTTGCCGTCCTCGATACGTGAGATGATATGTGCATCACAGTAGGTTCCGCCGTTTCCGTAAGGAATATAGGCGTTTACAAGGTTCTCCAGTGTGATACCGTAGGTAAGTGAACCAACTGACAGAGGTGAGTAGTCCTCGTCCTGTGCATCCAGCTTCATGCCCATCTTCTCCGTACAGAACGTGAATACCTCGTGAGGTGTGAGCATCTGACAGAGCTGGGCGGGAACGGTATTGAAGGACTGCTGGAGGAAGTAGTAAATGTTATGGTATGCGTAAGAGATAGAGGTCCTGCTGTCTACAGAGTAGTTTGTAGGCCACTTCTGACCGTTGACCTCCATGATCTCCTTATCCTGGAATACGGAGCCCCAGTGGATAAGGTCAGTCTCAAGGGCGAGTCCGTATGTGGAGATAGGCTTCATTGTTGAACCGATCTGTCTCGGTTCTTCAACAGCGTAGTTGGTTACGAGAGACTCTGTCTTTTCGCCCCAGTTACCAAGCAGGCACTTTACAGAGCCGTCATAGTCGAGGGCGATGAATCCTACGTGCGGGAGCTGCTCCTCAGCCTCGCCGTCGTTGTCAAGATCCACATAATGTCTTACGTAGCTGCTGCTGAGGATGTTGTCGAGGTCGACACACTTCTCCTCAACATACTTCTGCATCTGATCGTCAAGGGTGGAGTAGATTCGGTAGCCGCCCTTGTTGATTCGCTTCAGGGCCTCTGAGCTGTCGATGTTGAACTCGTTCATAAGGTAATGGATAGCCTCGAACATCATGGCATCTACTTCCCATGTATAGGCCTTCTGCTCGCTCTCCATCTGCTCGAGGTCGATCTCGGGGTGGAGGCTCCTGTATTCAGCAGAATCGGTATAGATTATCTTGGTATTGAGATATTCCTGATACTCATCATAGGTTATAGCACCGTTATGATAGAGCTGCCAGAGAACATAGCGCTGACGTATCTTATTGTTGGCTCTTCCGTCAACGATAAGCTCGTGTGTATCGGGATCCTCTGTCTCAACAAAGGGACCGTACCACTGCGGGCTCTGCGGGATAGCTGCAAGAACGGCAGCCTCCGGAGTTGTGAGCTCCCATACGTTCTTTCCGAAGTAACGTGTGGAGGCAAGCTGGATTCCGTTGATAGGTCCGCCGAAGCCGATGTAGTTGAGGTAGGCCTCAAGGATCTCGTCCTTGGAATAGGTCTTCTCCAGCTGCATCGCACTGAATATCTCTCGGATCTTACGCTGAGGTGTTACCTCGTCGTCTCCTGTGAGGTTCTTTACGAGCTGCTGAGTGATGGTCGAACCACCCTGATCGGTAGCGTAGAAGTGGATGAACATATTCAGGAACGCTGAGAACGTTCTCTTGTAGTCTACACCGTCATGAAGATAGAAACGCTCGTCCTCAGTATATACAAAGCAGTTGCGGACGTGCTGCGGGATACGCTCGATATCTACCGGGATACGCTGTGTATCCGTCTTCAGTCGCTGGAGCACCTTCAGCTCCTTTGAACCGTCCTCCTGTGTCTCATAGCCGTAGAAGTAGGTATCACTTCCCGATTCGAGCTCGGAGAGTGTGATAGTGGTGGCATCCTCCATGAAATCCAGAACGTATACCGTAAGTGCGGTAGCAACTATGGTTCCGGTGATGACCATTACAAGGAAGAGAGAGAGGAGCGTTGTTGCGATGACTGTTACCAGTTTCTTCAGTATCAGCAGCGGGATGTTCTTCTTTTTCTTCTTTTTCTTCTTTTTCAGTCCCGGAGGCGGCGGAGGCGGCTGCTGCATTGCGGCATTTACCGGACGTAGCGGTCGCAGCTCCCGGGGCTGAGGAGTGTTGATGTTGTTGTTATCCATAGGCCATTTTCCGTCGTGGACGGACTCAACTCCTTTCAGGATTATGTTTGGAACGCATCATATATCATTATCGTGCGCTCATGATTGCATTCGTATACAGGATAAATTATATCACATTATCTCCTGTTTGTTAAGTCTCTGCCAGATATTTATATTAAATTTTGTATAATCAGGCAAAATCTATCCATAATATTATCATCAATTAGTGAAAACAGTCAGGAGGTATATTTACTTGTTACGATATTTCGACAGGCGGAGCTTTTTCACTCTGCTGACAGCATTGACAGTTTCGGGATTCATAGTCATCTGCACTCTCGGACAGTCCGTACACAGGCAGCGTGTATCCGCAAAGCTCTCCGAGGCTGTACCGGAGCTGATACAGCCGGAATGCGTCGTGCGTGAGTACAACGGGCGCATCGGCATCTTCCGCGGCGGAAGCGATACACCGGCGCGCGTCATCGACTACGATGTTTCCCTGCTGTCGGATTTCGACAGGGCACAGCTTATGAAAGGCCTTGTTATCGAGACAGAGGGTGAGCTGAGACAGCTCATCGAGGATCTCGCCTCATGAAAGAAGTGCTGCTCACGCTTGCTGTGAGCAGCACTTTATATTACTGTCTGCCGCGGGACGTCTTCTTGTTCCTCTTTACCTCGTACATCCTGTCATCAGCATTCTGTATGACGTTATAGAGCGTAGTCTCGTCATCAACGGTCATCAGGACACTTCCGAGGCTCGCTGATATACGGTATGGCTTGTTCACCATTTTATTGATGCTTTCCAGCTTTGAATTGAAGCGCCTCTCGATAGCCTCCTCCTCACCGGCTGACACGTTTCGGTCGAAGAGTATGAACTCGTCACCGCCGACTCTCGCACATATACTGTCCTTCCGGCAGCATTCACGTATCACGTCTGCAAGGCGCTGTATCGCAAAATCGCCCTCATTGTGGCCGTAATTGTCATTTATGGACTTCAGGTCGTCCATGTCTATGAAGGTGAGCATTATCGTAGAGTGTTCGAGCACACATTCGCGGAATACTTCGTCCACAAAGGTTATGAAGCCGTTGCGGTTGTAGATGCCTGTCAGCGGATCGATGACGTAGAGACGGTTCAGCTCCTCCATGGCCCGGTTGAGGTGCAGCAGCTTGCGGACGTTTTCAACAGAGTTGCTGACAGTCATGGAGAAGGTGTGGCAGTGCAGGCTGCCTATTGGGAAATCCGTTCCGGTCATTATATAGTATCCGAGGACATTCTCGCGGAAGTGCAGGGGCAGGAAATAGCTTATGAAGCCCTCGGCGATCATATTGTCCGGGAACATCTGCCTGCCGGAGAAATACTCCCGGCTGCTCACCTTGCCCTCGTGTATGATAAGAGGAGCTGTCATGCCGCCGGAGAGACTGCATTCCGGATCTCCGCCGTTGAAATCATCCTGCCAGTCACTTGTAAGACAGAGAGCGAAGTGATCGCATCCCAGTCCTTTGACAAAGGCCTCTATCGCTCTGGCGTTGTCCTCGGGAGTCTCCGATTCCGCAAGGCTTGCAGAGAGGATATTGAGGTCATAGGTCTCCTTGCTCTCGCTCTCGATATGGGCATAGGTACGCTTCTTATACTCTGCTATATCCATACATCCCGGATTGGAACAGCCGCAGCTGCCGGTGAATACCGGGCTTGCTTCAAGGCGTACCTCAGCCTCGGGAGTGCGCCCCTCCACGATATCCATAAGCAGCTCACAGGCCTTCCGGCCGGCTTCATAGAGCGGACGGGATACTGTTGTCAGGGCGGGAGTGTAGTTCTGTGCCTTATAGGTATTGTCAAAGCCTGTGACTATGACGTCCTCCGGCACACTGTATCCGAGCCTTTCAAGGGCACTCATGGCAGTCAGCGCCATAGCATCGTTGGCACAGATGAAGGCGTCAGGAAGCGGGAGCCCTGTTTCAGCAAAGGCCTCAACAGCCGCCTTGCCGTCGCCGCTGCGGAATTCGCCGTAGTAGATACGTGATTCCTCGGCTGCAAGTCCGTTCTCCGCCATGACCTCACGGAAGGCGCCGAGCCTTGCCCGGGCTTCGGGATTTGACATGGGGCCGGAGATATAGTTGAGCGTCCTTGCGCCATGTTCAAGGATAACGTGGCGTACAAGCTCTCGCATAGCCGCTGTATTGTCAATTGATATGTTGTACATACCCGGATAATCGCCGCAGTCGAAAACGACTGTCGGTTTTCCCGAGCCGTGGAGGCGCCGCGCTATGCGGTCTCTTACCTCAGAATCGCAGATAGTATTACTCAGGAAAATAACGCCGTCAAATGCGGCGTAGTTAATAAGTCCGTAGATGCTGTATTCGCCTATGTCGTAGCGGCGGCTCTCAAGCATTCCGCCGAAAGCTGCAAAGTAAGAGATATTGATATCCCTTTCCCTCGCATACTCGTTAATGCCGTTTATTATATTGTACTGGTATTCCTCATCGAGGCCTGAAATGATAACTGCAAAATCAACGATCTTTTTCTTTTCCATGGTTTCGCTGTCCCCCATTCTGTCATACAATATGCTCATAAGTATATTATATACTCTTCCTGTTGAAAAATAAAGATTCTATCAATTATTACCATGAAATTCGGCATTTTCAATATACTGCAGGGCTCAGTTTTGTATATCCATACAAAGATGACTTTCTGGCATTTATTTTTCGACTTTTTTGCCAGTGAAACTCACTTATATATGAAACGATTATCATTCTCTTAAAAAGGAGAAACAGGTATGAAAAGAATAACAGCCATTATTGCAGCCCTTGCGCTTCTCTGTACAGCCTCATGCAGCTCCGGCGGAGATCATGCTTCGTCTGAGGTGACCGCTCCGGAGACTTTCACGTCAGAGGACTTCCAGAAGGCCGCCTACACGAAGAAGTCCGCTGTGCTGCCGGAGGGAATGACAGCCCTCTACATCGCTGCGCCCTATGCCGGCGGAGACAAGCTGCTCCTGCTCGGCGGAGGTGAAAAAACGCCCATGTTCTGGACAACTGACAGGGATATGACCTCTTTCACAGAGCTTGACATCCCCGGTTTTGACATAGGTGTTTCCTACAACATAGCCGTTGCGGACGACGGCGCTATAACAGCGCTCTATGTTGATGCCGATTACGGAGACCTGCCGGAGCCAGATCCTGAGGATCCCGACTACGACCAGGAGGAATATGATGCGGCGGCGGAGTACAGCTTCCGCATGGCAGTATATTCTTCCGGAGGAGAGCTGCTCTCCTCTTCACCTGTTACAGGTCTGCCTGTTGAACCGTCACAAAGAACGAGCATCACGGAGACATTCACTGACGGCTCCCATCTCATCGCCTGCATCGACGGCAGTCTTTATCTCATCGGACCTGACGGCAACTGCACGGGGGAGATAAGCTGCGAAGAGGGCGAAACTCTGGGACAGGCCGGCATTGACAGCAAGGGGCGGCTGCTCTGCACTGTCATACGGGAAGACATCACGCAGATACGCCTTGTCGATACCGCATCTGCCACCCTGATGCCGGCTTCGGCGGAGTATCAGTTCAACGGAAGCACGGAGGAGCTGCGTCCCGGCACGGACGGCTATTCCCTCTTCATCCGCACTCTCAGCACTATCTACGGCATAAAGGAGGAGGGCGACGGCTACGGCGCTATCGAGCCCCTTTTCGGCACAAGCTACGCAGGTATCGGCTCCACCGGCATAAACGGATTCGTTCGCCGTACCGACGGGCTTTTCACGGTCACGGAAATGGACTGGAACGCATTCAGGCCAAAGGTGCGCACCTATACTCCCATGTCGCCGGAGGAATACGAAAAGCTGCCGCATATCACCGTAGGTCTCTTCCAGGAGGACTACGCTACTGCCGGAATGCTCGAAGCCTTCAACGAACAGAGCGATGTAAAGGCAGAGCTGAAGATGTATTACAGCAGCAGGGACTGGAACGAGGAAGCCTACAATAAGATGAATGACAAGCTCACTCAGGACGCCCTTGCCGGAGACCTGCCCGATGTTCTCATCTCGGAGCAGAACGGAAAATTCGGCGATATCGACATGGTCTCAATGGATGTATTCCTTGACCTCTATCCCTTTATAGACAGGGATAAGGATATCAGCCGCGACAGCTTCGTGCCAACCCTGCTGACCTCCCTCGAGCATGAGGGCACTCTCCCCGCCCTCGGCAACAAGCTGTATATCAACCTCGGCTATCTTGCAAAGACGAAGTACGTGAAGGATATAGACAAATGGGACTTCGACGGCTATATGGACCTGCTTGAAAGGATGCCCTCACTCAATGAAAAATGGGGCAGCTTATACGGTACTCCCAGAGACACCTTCTTCCACCAGTTCTCTCCTTACGACTGGATAGACCTTGAAAATGCCACCTGCAGTTTCGACTCCGACAGCTTCATTCGCGTACTGAGGTACTGTCTCAGTGCAGACGGCACTTCTCCCTATGATTCGCAGCGCTTTGATGATCCTGATTCACCGGAGGCCTTGCAGGCTGCCGCTGAGTTCTTCCGGAAGCAGCAGCGGGAGATGATAGACGATGACAAGCTCCTCGACCAGGACAGCATCTATGATATGGCGGAATGGCTGAGACTGACAAAGGGACGCTTCGGCGGAGAGGATGTTACCATACTCGGCAATCCCACCCCCGAAGGAGGCCGCACCTACCTCGGCTCTGCATGGCACAGCTACGGCATAACGAAATTCTCGGAGCACCCTGATGAGGCCTTCGAGCTGATAAAGTATCTCGTGAGCGATGAATACTATGTTGCGAATGCGAACTATATCGGCCTGCCTGCAACATGGTCAGGCATAGATGCCGTATTCAAGTCTGTTGCCGGCCATGATCCTTCGTATGTCGGAAGTGCTGCAGAATACCGCTACCCACTTGGTGAAGACGACGTGGTAGAGCTCGGCAAGCTCACACAGGCAGACTACGATGATATCATAAGGCTCATCAACGAGGCTGTTCCGGAGCCGCCAGCGTCCGCACGCTTCGGCATCGAGGACAGCGACTGGTACGATATAGTAACAGAGGAGACAGACCGCTGCTTCGCCGGAGAATGCACACCCGAGGAATGTGCAAAGGTACTCCAGAACAGAATGGAGATCTATATTTCCGAAAGGTACGGATAATATCAGAAAGGACGCACTCAATGTGCGTCCTTGTTCTTTATGCTTATTACAGAATCCCGAGATCCTCGAGGAGTATTTTCAGTCCGATGAGGATAAGGATGATTCCTCCGGCTATCTGTGCCTTGCTCTCGTAGCGGCTTCCGAAGCGGTTGCCGATGAAAACTCCGGCGAATGATATGGCGGCAGTGATGATGCCTATGCTGAGGACAGCAGAGCAGATATTCGTTTCCTGCGCCGCAAATACGATGCCTACCGCAAGTGCGTCGATGCTCGTAGCAATGGCAAGGATAGTAAGCTCTTTCAGGTCGAGCCTGAATTCCTTTGTCTCCTCCTCGTCGCCGCTCCCTGTGATGACCTCCCAGAGCATCTTTCCTCCGATTATGCCGAGGAGGATGAATGCTATCCAGTGGTCAACGGCTGAGATATACTTCATGAACCGTGTTCCGAGAAAATAGCCGATGAGCGGCATACCGCCCTGAAATGCTCCGAAAAACAGTGCTATGATCGCAGCAGCCTTGTAGTCGATCTTCTTCATGCTCAGTCCCTTACAGACTGCGACAGAGAAAGCATCCATAGCAAGTCCGACAGAAAGGACGATAACGTCAATGATTCCCATTAATTAACTCCTTGTTTGAAGTGATATGCGGCATTCAGAGGACGTACTCCATGATGAAATCGTCCATGACATAGCCCTCACCTATGTCAGTGACAGTCTCGTCGATCACCTTGAATCCGCTGTGTATATAAATATCTATGGCACGGTCGTTGTATTTATTCACGGTGAGGTATACCGACTTCTTCCCGTATCTGCGTGCTTCCTCAAAGACACGTCTGAGCATATCTGTTGCCAGTCCCCTGCCGCGCCTGTCCAGACGGAGATAGAGCTTGCTGAGGAACAGACGGCTGTCCTCCTCGGGCTTCACGGCAAAATAACCGCAGAGATCTCCGTTCTCGCGGACGGCGAAATAGCTGTACTTCTGCTCCTCTATCTGCTTTATCATGGCTTCGAGGGACTGGAACTTATTCACCATATAGTCTATCTGTCCCTCACTTATTATCCCCGGAAAACACTCATGCCATATCTCGTCTGCCAGATTCGCAACAGCGCGCAGCTCCGGCAGATACTTGACCTTTATTATCTCAGCAGCCATATCTGTTCCTCCCGAAAATAAGGGGCGGTCAGACCGCCCCCGTCAATTATTCCTCTTCAGGCATATCCCAGTTGTGGTATACGTTCTGAACGTCGTCGTTGTCCTCAAGGTGCTCAAGGAGAAGGTTCATCTTCTTGATCTGATCCTCGTCTGTGAGAGTGGTGTAGTTTGCAGGCACCTTCTCAGCCTCTGCAGATACGATGGTATATCCCTTTGCAGCAAGAGCCTCGCGTACTGCACTTACGTTCTCGGGAGCGCACTCGATCTCGACTGTCTCCTCTGTGATATCGAAATCATCACCGCCGCACTCGAATACGTCCTCCATGACTGTATCCTCATCAAGGCCTGTATTCTCGAGCACGATGATACCCTTCGTGCTGAACATGAAGGATACGCAGCCTACTGTACCGAGGTTTCCGCCGAACTTGTCGAAGTAGTGGCGCACGTCGCCTGCTGTACGGTTCCTGTTGTCGGTAAGGCACTCTACGATAACTGCAACACCGTTGGGGCCGTATCCCTCGTATGTGATGTTCTCGTAGTTATTCTTGTCCTCGCCGCCTGCTGCCTTCTTGATAACTCTGTCGATATTGTCGTTGGGCACGTTGTTGGCCTTTGCCTTTGCTATAAGGTCACGGAGCTTGGCGTTGTTTGCGGGATCGGGGCCGCCCTCACGAACGACTACAGTGATCTCTCTGCCTATCTTGGTGAAGATCTTACCCTTGGCAGCGTCAGTAGCTTCCTTCTTACGCTTGATATTGTTCCATTTTGATTGACCTGACATCTTCAGCACTTCCTTTCATAGTATCAGTCAGTTGAATAGTAATAATTCTCATCTGAATCGTGCTCGAGCTTGCTCAGCGCTCTGCACTTTTCGTCACGGTCGTCGATGAAAGCTGCGACCGCAGCGCCAATCATCATTCCGGCAGCAAATCCGATGCCGGCAGCGATGACAAGGTCTCTGAACGTATAATTTTCATCCCGTGTCATATTAACCTCCTGCCGCAGTATCAGCGGCTCAGAATTCTATAACGACATCCTGCATGATAAGCCCGAACAGCTCCATGATACGCTCGTTCCTGCCGAGCAGGAAGAGATATCCGAACAGGGATTCCACAGCAGTCGCCCTGCGGTACGTAACAGGATCGGCGTGCTTCGGGACTGTATTGCCCGTCGCATTCCTGCCCCGCTTCAGTACGGAGAGCTCCTTCTCGCTGAGCACCTCAGCCACACGGTCGTATACCGACGACTGGAACTCGGCGCACACCAGCTTTACCTTGGCGGCATGGAGCTTTCCCACCTGCACATTCGCGGTATGGAGGAGCTTCTCACGCACCAGAGTATCGTATACGCTGTCGCCGAGGAAGGCCAGCGCAAGAGGACTGTAGCCGTTCGCCTCACGCTCGGTCAAGTAATTTCTTTCCATATATGTATATCCATCAGTTGATATAGTCAAACTCAAAGCCCTCAAGACTTACAGTATCGCCCTCCTGGATACCCATTTCCTCAAGCTTTGCGATTATGCCGCTGTTGATGAGCACTCTCTGGAAGTACTGGAGGGATGAGTAGTCGTCCGGGTTGACGGTACGCATGATGGGCTGTATCCACGGAGCATCGATGTAGTATACACCGTCCTCCTCTGTGATCTCGAACTTCTTTCCTGCGCCTGCCATTTCGTCAAGCTCTGCCTGCGGTATGGGATCAGGCTCGAATTCCCTAATGGGCGGGAGCGTCTCGAGCACCTCGGATATCTTCATAACGAGTTCTCTTGTGCCCTGTGTGGTAGCTGCGGAGATGCAGTAGAAAGGTATCCCCTGCCCCTCGATGAAGCTGCGGAATTCCTCTATCTGCTCCTCAGTGGCCATATCACACTTGTTGGCTGCAACGATCTGCGGACGCTCTGCAAGCTCCTGATTGAACTTGGCAAGCTCGGTATTGATAATGGCGAAATCCTCCCTGGGATCACGTCCCTCGACGCCTGATACATCCACAACATGGACGATGAGGCGGCATCTTTCGACGTGTCTGAGGAACTCGTGTCCGAGGCCTACTCCGTCTCCGGCGCCCTCTATAAGTCCGGGGATATCTGCCATGACGAAGGACTTCTCCTCGCCTGTGCTGACAACTCCGAGCACGGGAGTAAGGGTGGTGAAGTGGTAATTGGCTATCTTGGGCTTTGCTGCACTGACTACGGATATAAGAGTGGATTTTCCGACGTTCGGGAAACCCACAAGTCCTACGTCAGCAAGGAGCTTGAGCTCGAGTGTGACCTCGAATTCCTCGCCGGGATAGCCCGGCTTTGCAAATCTGGGTATCTGGCGTGTGGATGTGGCAAAGTGAACGTTACCCTTTCCTCCGCTGCCGCCCTTTGCAAGCACCTTCGGCTCGTCAGTTGACATATCCGCCATTATCCTTCCGGAGGCTGCGTCACGGATGACCGTTCCTCTCGGGACCTTGATTATGAGCGGAGGAGCGCTCTTGCCGGTGCAGTTTCTGCCGCTGCCGTTCTGGCCTCTCTCCGCAACGTATTTTCTCTTGTAGCGGAAATCTATCAGAGTCGAGAAATTGTCGTCGACCTGGAAGATCACGTCTCCGCCCCTGCCGCCGTCACCGCCGTCAGGGCCGCCTGCTGCGACATACTTCTCGCGGTGGAACGATACTGCTCCGTCGCCGCCGTCGCCTGCCTTGATTTTGATTTTTGCCTGATCAACGAACATTTTCCGACCTCCTGCAAATGATCCTATAACTTTTTAAAGAAAAATCCCGAAGCGGATGCTCGGGATTTATTTCTGTTCTTTGCCCGCAATTACTGCTCTGTGTAAACAGAAACCTTCTTACGGTCACGGCCGAGACGCTCGAACTTTACTCTGCCGCTTACTGTTGCGAAAATTGTATCATCAGAACCGATACCTACGCCCTCACCGGGATGGATGTGTGTACCTCTCTGACGAACGATGATGTTGCCAGCCTTAACGAGCTGACCGTCAGCTCTCTTGACGCCAAGTCTCTTGGACTCAGAATCACGGCCGTTCTTAGTAGAACCAACACCCTTCTTATGAGCGAAGAACTGCATACTGATCTTAAACATGATTACACCTCCGAAATAGTGATATTGATCGTTTCCGGAAATTCTTCCAGAACAGCTTCAAAGTGCAGCCTGAGCTGAGTCAGGATCACGTCCGAGGCACTGTCCGGTCTTGTGACCTTACAGCGTATCACATTGTCCCCGACCTTTACATCGGGTGCGAACCCCAGCGCATCGAGCAGATTGACGGTGAGCTGTACTGCGGATGAGACAGCCGCACAGGCGACGTCCTCACCGGCATCAGCATAACCCGAATGCCCGCTGAACCTGAAGCCAGTTAGTTTTCCATCTGATTCAAAGAACTCTGCACGGATCATGCTCAAGCGTTGATAGCTTCGATCTGTACCTGAGTGTAGGGCTGTCTGTGTCCCTGCTTCTTCTTCTCACCCTTCTTGGGCTTGTAAGTGAAAACAGTGATCTTCTTAGCCTTGCCGTTCTTAAGAACCTTAGCCTTAACAGCTGCACCGTTAACGTAGGGTGTACCTATCTTGAGACCATCGTCAGCACCGAGAGCTACTACCTTGTCGAAGGTAACAGTCTCCTCAGCCTCTGCTGCGAGCTTCTCAATGAAGATGATATCTCCCTCGTTTACCTGATACTGCTTTCCGCCGGTTTCGATAACTGCGTACATTTTTGCGGCACCTGCCTTTTCTATAAACTCGCTGTTACAGGCGTTATGAAGGCATAACTTTAAAGCCTGTTTACAAGCGGCAATAATATTTTATCACAACGGCTTTCATTTGTCAAGACTTTTTTTCAGATTTTTCCTTGATTTTCGTTCGCCTTGACATCAGATTGCTTATCTGTTATAATGTATGATGTATTTTAATGACTATATCCGGGTGACCGGATGTAAGAACGGAGGAAGACAACATGAGCAAGAAAAAGCACGCTGCCCAGGACGACAGCGAAAAGAATACAGCCGCCGGGGCTCCGGCTGACGATACTGCGGCTGCTGAGGCTGCCGGCGAAGCAGCTGATACAGCTGCGGAGGCCGCCGTACCGGACACAGAACAGGACAGCGTAAGCAATGACGCCGCCGAGGCACTCGCTGGCGTTGATCATTCCATGATGCCCGATATCGGAGACAAGTCCGGAGAGAAAGAGGAACTTCCGGTCATCAATGCTCCTGAAAAGAAGGGCTCGGGAGTATCTGACATCCTTGAGAAGATAAAGAAATTCTTTACTCCCTTCGGAATACCGGATATGCTCCTGTCCCGATTCATCGCAGCATATTTCATCATCGCAGGCTTCAATATCCACTCCGTCCGCAAGCAGTTCAGCATCAATGCGGTTTACGGCTGGAGAGACTACGTTGACAAGATAGACGGAAAGATGACTGCGGTATTCGTAGTGATGGTCTTCATGTTACTCACCGTCATATACTGCGTGATGCCGAAAAAGTTCAAGATAACGGATCAGTCCGTCGGCATAGGCGCTGTGCTCTACTTCGCAATAGAGACGGTATGGCGCTCCGTGGACTTCCCTCTCGGCATGGGCGTGACCGCTATATCCTGCGTCTTCATTGCCTACTGCGCCGACAAGCTCCGGACGGACAAGGTCAGGGGCAGGCTTCCTGACTGGCTGAGCTTCGTTCTCGCCGCTGCAGCAGGATGTCTCGTCTGCTGGTTCGTTGCGCTGACGACAGTGCTCCGCCACAAGATCTTCTGCTCCTCCTGCTTCGATTTCGGTATCTTCGTTCAGATGTATCACTCCCTCGCAACTGACTTTACAGCTGTGACCACCTGTGAGCGTGACAAGTTCCTCTCACACTTCATGATACACTCCTCATACATATATTATATACTTGTACCATTCTACAAGCTCTTTCCCAAGGAGGAGACTCTCCTCATCGCTCAGGCCATATTCGCTATGGGCGGTATCATCCCGACCTACCTTATAGCACGCCGTCACAGGCTCCACGGGCTCCCGCTCCTCTTCATCTGCCTGACATACTGCTTTGCCCCCGGACTTATCGGCCCCTGCTACTACGAATTCCACGAGAACGCTTTCCTGCCTACTCTCCTTATGTGGCTGCTCTGGGCAGTTGACAGCAAGAAGACCGTTATGATATACATCATGTCGATACTGGTCTGCATCGTCAAGGAGGACGCTCCGCTCTACGTTGTGTGCATCCTCATGTTCTACTTCTTTGCCAACAAGGGGCTCAACAAGCGTCTGCACGGTATCATCATCTCAGCGCTCGCCCTTTCATACATGGTATTCATCACCAACTGGCTCATCAAGCACGGTGACGGTCAGATGATGACATCAAGCCGTTTCGGTCTCCTGATGATCGACTATCAGGGCGGTCTCGGCGAGGTTGCAAAGAACGTCCTCATGGATCCCGCCTACTTCTTCAGCACATTCATATCCCACAAGGCTTCACTGGACGGAACGAACCTCAACCACAAGGATACTCTTACCTTCTTCCTTGAGGTAATGCTCCCGCTGCTCTTCATACCCTTCTTCACAAGGAAGATACACCGTTTCCTGCTCATGCTCCCGTTCGTTATCATGAACCTCGTTATCGGAACAGGCTACGGCTATGCAGCTGATATCGGCTTCCAGTACATCCTCGGACCGACCGTCCTTCTCATTTACATGACTATCCTCAACCTTGACGACATGGGCGCAACAAAGAGAAATCTCCTCCCCGTTGCTCTCGGCTCGGCATCTATAATAGTATCCTTCACCCTCTTCTCCAACCACATCGGCTATATCTCCACATACAAGGACAATCAGGACTACTATCAGGACCTCGAGGATATGCTTGACAAGATCCCTGCTGACGCAAGAGTCGCTTCCGAGCACAACCTTCTCCCCCATATTGCTGAGCGTGACGAGATCTACTGTCTCCACATCAACGATGTTCATGCTGATGAGGGCTATCTTGCAAACAAGGAAATGTATGACTGCTATGTATTCTCCGTAAACAGCACCTACGATATGTACAAGCCATTCATGGAGAATGACTACGTTGTATTCGACCAGATACCCGGACGTGCAATAATCTACATGACACCGGAATACTATGCCTCTATAAGCAAATAATGACAGGAGCGCAAAATGACAAAACAGACGAAGAAACCCGCGGTCAGGGATATTGATCTCTCCTCATTGCCAAGAACAGCAACCGGCATCCTTCTAACATTGTTCCTCGGCATACTTGCCCTCACCGCCTTTCTCCAGACTACCGAAGTAAGGATAGTCAGGGAGGGACAGGGCACCACCAACTCAGTCACCTATGTGATGGAGAGCCTTGAATCCATAATCTACCACGCTGACAACCCGGTATTAAACATTATCGCGCTGGTACTGGCAGCAGAGATCTTCCTCCTGCTGAGACCTGCGATGAAAAAGCTCTCCGAAAGGACGGAAAGGATAATACTCCTGATCTGGACACTCGTTATAGGCTGTATATGGGTACACGGCTCACAGTCGCTGCCCTCGGAGGACTCCATGCGTATAACTTCGGCGGCAGTCAAATTCGCTGAGGGACAGACAGGCATCCTGGCTGAACACCCCTACTTCCAGTGCTACCCCTTCCAGCTCGGCTATACTCTCTTCTGTGAGATGATAATACGCATTCTGAAGCTATTCGGGCTTTACGAGGATCTTATGTGTCTGGAGTATGTCAATGTCATCCTGCTCGCAGCTGCCGGATGGGCTCTCCACAAGCTCACCTGCCTGCTCTACAAGGATACCGATGCGCGCCACCTGACATCCCTGCTCCTCCTCACAAGCCTGCCGCCGATAATGACCTGCTCGTTCGTATACGGCATTATCCCCGGGCTCTGCTTCTCCTGCTGGGCAATGTATTTCACAGCCCTTTTCATAAAGGCGGAAAAGCTCAGAGGACGCATCGTATACGGCTGCATCGCTGTTCTCCTGACAGGTATCGCAGTTATGATGAAGAACAACTGCCTTATCGTGATGATCGCAGAAGCAGTGACTGTCGTTGCCGCCTGCGGCATCCCCGGACTGAAGCGCTCCGTACCATTCGCTGCAGCAGCAGCCGCTGTCTCCATGATACTCCCTGCTGCCTGCACTTCGCTCTATGAATACCGGGACGGTACAATCCTCGGAGACTCCATGCCCTATATCTGCTGGTTCGATCTCGGCATGACGGAGGCCAACAACGCTCCCGGCTGGTATAACTCCCGCTCCTATTCGGCATTCAAGGACTGCGGTCTCGATGCACAGAAGGCTACGGAGAATGCAAAGGAGCATCTCGCTGAACGCAAGGAAGCCTTCCTTGCTGACGCACAGTACACAAACGATTTCTTCAGCCGCAAGTTTCTCTCACAGTGGAACGAGACGACTTACGAAAGTATATGGAACAATAACGTCCGCCTGCAGAAGAGCAATAAGACAGGCATAGCTAAATGGGTATGCAGCGACGGAGAGAAAGCAACGAGAAAGTTCATCGACTTCCATGCACAGTTCGTCTTCCTCTGCGCCCTTGCAGGCGTTGTTCTCCTTCTCCGCGAGAAGGAGGCTCTGAGAATGATGATGCCCATGACAGTACTTGGCGGTATGCTGTTCCACCTGCTGTTTGAAGCAAAGTCGCAGTACTCCGTTCCCTACGCCGTCATGATGCTCTCCTTCGCCGGATACGGCGGTGTCCGCCTGCTTGACCGGATTCTGGCTCATCTGAAAAAGAAGGAGAACGCAACTGACACCTCAGAGTCGGCAGCAGACTCCGCAGCTGAAGCTGCTCCCGAAAAAGAGGAAACGCCTGAGCCTGCGACCGAAGCAAAGAACGGACGCAGGAACGATACAACGTCAGGAAAGAAGAAAAACAAAAAGAGCAAGGCATAAGACCGCTCCTCAGACAGCGCTCCGGTGCATCATGCTGAAAATAAACTATTTCCGGACTATAAACTGATATCCGGCCCCGGCAGGCGTTCACTGTCGGGGCCGGTTCTTTTATAGATAAGTCAGGTCAGGAGCAACGGCATGATCCCGGCAGATATGCGCTGTTTTTCGTTAATATCTCACTATCCTTAAATATTAAGTTTGTAGTTAATCTACAAATAAATTAAAAAATCAGAGCCGATGTTTACTTTTTGTGTGAAATATGGTATAATACTACTAACAATGAGCTATGAAAGGAGGACAGTAAAAGCGCATACCTCCGGAAGGCCCCCTCTGCCTTCCGACAACCCCTCACAACTGAATAAAAGGAGTTATATTATGAAAGTCAGAAAGATCACTCAGGAAGCTGTTGCTGTGATCTCTGCACTGTGTATCTTCCTCTGCGCCCTGCTGGTGTTCCCTCAGCACACAGCAAAGGCAGCAGGTACAGACCTCTATGTAGGCTACACAGACAGATCGGGCAGCTACAGGACAGTCCAGGAGGCCGTTGACAAGGCAGCTTCTCTCAATCCCTCGTCCGAGAATGACCGCGTCACTATCCACATCGCTCCCGGTACCTACCGTCAGCAGGTAGTGGTACAGACACCCTACATCACTTTTATGAATGACGATCCCTCGAATGGCGAGGTCGTGCTCACCTGGTACTACGGAATAGGCTACAAGTACTACAGTGCAAACGACAAGGGCTACTACGATGCAGGCCGTGCCGCTTCAAAGTCCGGCAAGAATGTTGCCAACTACCGCTGGGGCGCAACTGTTCAGCTCTGGCCGAAGGCCACCTATTTCCGTGCCCAGAACATCACCTTCGAGAATTCCTTCAACCGCTACCTCACTCAGGAGGAGATAGCAGACGGTGTTGAGTGCACCAACGAGACTCTCACAGTACAGCGCTACAGCGGCGTAGACGTTCAGTCCAAGGCATATACTGAGCGTGCGGCTGCTCTCTCGGCTGATACAGGCTACTGCGAGTTCCTCAACTGCAAATTCCTCTCCAGTCAGGATACTCTATATACAGGCGGCTCACCCCAGTATTACAGGAACTGTCTTATCGAAGGACAGACAGACTATATCTTCGGCGGCAGCAACGCAGTATTCGATTCCTGTGAGCTCCGCTGGAAGGGATACAGCAGCGGCTCAACAGGCGGCTACATCACAGCTGCAAGAAGTCAGGGCAGCCCCTACACAGGCTACCTCTTCAACAACTGCAAGGTAACTGCTAATTCTCAGCTTACCGTTTCCAAGGGCTATCTCGGAAGGCCGTGGAGAGAGGATGCACAGGTGCTCTTCCTCAATACCACACTCCAGAACGGCAACATGATAAATGACGAGGGCTGGTACTCCATGAGCGGCGTACAGCCTGAGAACGTAAGCGGATTCAAGGAGTACGGCACAAAGCTCGCTGACGGCAGCGGCGTGAACCTTTCAAGAAGAAAGGGACACGTGATCTCCGCAAACGATGCTTCCGGCATCAATATCAAAAGCTACATGAACAACTGGACGCCTGCCTTCATAAACGGCGACGGACAGCAGGGCGGTCAGCAGCCCGGAGAGCAGGGACAGACCGGGCAGTCTGTATCCGATGCTATCAAGCTCTGCGGCGGCTGGTTCGAGACAGCATTCGTTGAATGGGACAGTTCAAAGCTCGGCAGCAGCATTACAGTCACCTATGCTGAGAAAGGAGCTTCCTCCTCAGCCAAGGCCGATGCAGAGCTGATACGCGGCAGCCGTATCGATATCCCCGGACTCAAGGGCAATACCGAATACACCGTGACCGTAACAGGCTCAGCCGGCAGCGCTTCCTGCGACATAAAGACCATGGCATACGACCGCAGCGGCTATGCACACTACAACACCAATGAAGGCGTCGGCGCATACAACAATGACGGCACCCTCAAGTCAGGCGTGACAGTCATCTATGTCACCAATTCCAACAAGGATACTGTCAGCTACGGCGGAAAGACAGGACTGTACAACATCTTCAACAACAGCCCTTCAGATGTATGCTTCCGTCTCATCGGCACTATCGATGTTCCCTCAGGTGCAAAGCCCAATGACGGACAGCAGAATGACGGCTCGAATATGCTCTATATGAACGGCGGAAAGAACGTCACAGTCGAGGGCATCGGCTATGATGCGAATCTCAACAAGTGGGGCTTCGACATGAAGCACTCCTCCTCCTGCGAGGTAAGGAATCTCTGGCTCGGCCAGTACCCCGATGACGGCATCTCAATGTCAGGCGGCAGCTCCAGCAAGTGCTACCATATGTGGATACATAACAACACTATCGAGAGCGGCTACAACGCCTACGCCGGCAACGGCATCGTCGATGCCGACAAGGCTGACGGCGACGGCTCGACGGATATCAAGTGGGCAGAGTACGTTACTGTATCTTATAATGTATACAAGGACTGCCACAAGACCTCTCTCGTAGGCGGCGGCACCTCCCATGAGCAGGACTGGATAACCTACCACCACAACTGGTTCAACAATACCGAATCCAGAAATCCCCGTGCAAGGAACGCACATATCCACAGCTATAACAACTACTTCACCACCAACAAACAGTACGGCATAGGCGCTTCCTACAACTCCAAGGTATTCTCCGAGGCTAACTACTATGACCGCACCAATCTCCCCCTCGATGCAGTCAATATGGGCAGTGATGCCTACTCAGGCACTATCAAGTCCTACAACGACAAGTTCGATAACTGCAATATGGGCAGCGGTCTTGCATACAAGATCGTATACTCCAGAAATGAAGCCGCTCAGATAGGCAACCTCAAGTCCGGCGGCGACAGCTATGACAACTTCGATCTCAATATGTACAGTTACAACCCTCAGACTCCCGATCAGGCAAAGGCTGAGGTAACAGCAAATGCCGGACGTATGCAGCAGAAGGCTTATAACGCAGGCTCGGCTTCATCCGGCTCAACTCCTCCCGCTGAGCCCACATACATAAAGACCGATCTTATCGCAAAGCTCGATGTGAAGGATGCAAGCTACGGCGCTACATGGAGCGTTGCAGAGAGCTTCTCAGCAGGCGACAAGGCATTCAGCGACCGTGAGCACGTTATAGCCTCCGTTCCCGGCTATATAGCAGGAGGAGAGCACATCCTCACAGCCTGCAACTCCAAGAACACTGATTCTGACCTTGCAGTAATCACTGCCGCAAAGGATATCACTGTATATGTGGCTCTCGACCGCAGAGTGGAGAATCCTCCCTCATGGCTCGGCAGTTTCTCAAAGTCCGGTGATATCGTCGAGATCAACGACAGCGAGGAGATAAGACCTTTCGACGTATATGCCATAAGCGTGAACGCCGGAGATCAGCTCACCCTCGGCACCAACGGCATGAGCGGCGCCTGCATGAACTATACCGCATTCGTTGCAGAGAAAGTGCAGCCCACCGAGCCCCCGACGGCTCCTCCGACAGAGGCTCCCACAGAGCAGCCCACAAACGCACCTCTGTACGGCGATGCCAACGAAGACGGTACAGTAAACGTTGCCGATGCTGTTGCTGTTCTCCAGTATGTTGCCAACAAGTCAAAGTACCCCCTCACTAAGGACGGTTATGTCAATGCCGATATCGACGGCACAGACGGTATCACAGGTACTGACGCCATTGTTATCCAGCAGGTGGATGCAGGCATCGTACAGAAAGATGACCTTCCGCTGAAAAAGTGAGATCACATACTATTATCAACAGAGCTGTCCGCTTTCCGGCGGGCAGCTTTTTTGTACGGCAGGCTTTGATTACTTATTTTAAAAAAGTAAGGAACTATTGACAATGCCCGGAAAATGTATTATAATGGAAACATACTTTACCGATTTAAAGTTTTATCGGTTTATACGGACAAATCAATAAAGAAAGGCAGTGATCCCTATGGGTTCTCAGGCAGCTACATTCGTCATACTGGCGATCTACGTAGCAACAATGCTTGGAATAGGTTTCTACACCTCCAAGCGCACAAAATCCACAAATGACTTCATGCTCGGAGGAAGAAATGTCGGTTCATGGCTGACAGCCTTCTCCTACGGCACCACCTATTTCTCAGCCGTTGTGTTCATCGGCTATGCCGGACAGTTCGGCTGGAGCTACGGTGTTTCCGCTTCATGGATAGGTCTCGGAAACGCATTCATCGGAAGTCTTATCCCCTTCTTCCTCATCGGAAAGCGCGCAAGACTTATGTCCAAGCATATCGACGCTCGAACAATGCCGGATTTCTTCGGCAAGCGTTTTGACAGCAGCGCGCTCAAGACAGTATCCGCCCTTATCGTGTTCATCTTCCTCATCCCCTATACCGCTTCCGTATACAACGGACTTTCACGTCTGTTCGGAATGGTATTCGATCTCGGTGAGAACGGCGGCACTATCATCATCATTCTCATGGCTGTGCTCTCCGCTATCTATGTTACTCTCGGCGGCTACAAGGCAACAGCTCTCAACGACTTCGTACAGGGCATCATCATGCTGATCGGAATCGGTACAGTCGTTGCACTCACACTCCAGAAGAAGAACGGCTTTACTGCCGCTGTTGATTCTCTGAAGGCTATGACAGATGACGGCAAGCTGGGTTCAATGTTCGGCCCCGATCCCATAAACCTCCTCGGCGTTGTTATCCTGACTTCTCTCGGTACATGGGGACTTCCTCAGATGGTACAGAAGTTCTACGCCATCAAGGACGATCAGGCTATCAGGAAGGGTGCTATCATCTCCACATTCTTCGCTGTCGTAGTAGCAGGCGGCTGCTACTTCATGGGCGGCTTCATCAGACTCTACTGCACACTCGATCCCGCTGATACCTCCAAGGCATTCATCGAGACAGGCGCAAACGGCAAGCCCGTATTCGATACAATGGTACCTGCACTTCTCCAGCAGGCTCTCCCGAACATTCTCATCGGACTCGTTGTTGTACTCGTTCTCTCCGCATCACTCTCAACTCTTTCATCACTCGTTCTCACATCCAGCTCCACTCTCACAAACGACCTTATCAGGCCCCGTGTAAAGAACTTTGATGACAAGAAGCAGATGCTTGTCATGCGTATATTCATCGCAGTATTCCTGCTTATCTCAGTTATCATCGCCTGCAACAAGAACGCTTCCATCTCCACTCTTATGTCATACTCATGGGGCGCACTCTCAGGCGCATTCCTCGGACCGTTCCTTTACAGCCTCTTCCTCAAGAAGGCTACACCTGCTGCCTGCTGGGTAAGCTTCTGCACAGGTATCGGTCTCACAGTTCTCCACATGATGCTCTTCAGCCTCAACATCAGTGCATTTGACGGTGTAAAGCAGGCTGTTGCAACCTGCGGATGTCCTCTCAACCTCCTCTCTCCCATCAATGCCGGTGCGATCACAATGATCCTTTCACTGATCCTCGTACCCGTTGTAAGCAGCTTCACAAAGGCTCCCGAGAAGAAGGTCGTAGACAACGCTTTCAGCAGCATCGAAGCTAAGTAAAACATATACATCTTACAGCATAGCATCTCTGAAAAGGGATGCTATGCTTTTATTACATGATAAAGGAAACAAAAATGAAAAAAATCATACGCAATATCGCAATAACACTTGTCGTACTGCTCATAGGCTATACAGTATATTTCTTCACTTCTGACAAAGTCGGAATTCTGATTACTCTTCCTTACAGACCTTCCTTAGAGAAGATAGATGACAACGTATATATCAACAAAGGCAATGCCGCCGGCAAGGAGGAGATATTATCGGTTATCACGGACGGCAGGAATCGTGTCCGCGAATGGTTCGGCGAACTTGAAGCTTCTGACAGCACCTGTATCCTTATCTGCGATGACAGCAGGATAACAAAAAGGGTTGGCGAAAAGGATACCTCTACCTTCTCCGGCAAAAGCTATATCTGCATTTCCAACGAATACTTCAACGTGGATATCGTTTCTCATGAGCTCACTCATTCTGAGTTTCACCACCGTCTCACATCTGAAGCAATGAAACATCTCCCTACATGGTTCGATGAAGGACTTGCCACGCAGAACGACTACCGGGAGCAGTACAGCCCGGAAGCATGGGCAGAGGTGACAGATAACGGCAGGAACACCATAACTCTCAGCGATATGGACGAGCCTTCGGAGTTCTATGCAGGTACGCCGGATGAAAGACGTGTACGCTATGTCAACGCCAAGCATGAGGTCACGATCTGGCTTGAAAAGCACGGGAAGGAAGGACTTATCAGTCTGATAGACAGGATAAACAAAGGCGAGGATTTCCTCTCCGTATACAACGAATGATACTGCTGCCCGGACCGCATTACTGCGCTCCGGGCTTTTTTATCCGTAAAGCGCCCAGCCGCAGGCGGAGGACTGCTCTGTCAGTGCCTTCTGCCGGTCTATGATACCGCTGTCGCTTATCCATTCATCCTCACCGGCTGCACCTGCCCACTTGTCAGCCTTTCCCTGCTTGTACTCCGCAAGCCCGGCCACCAGCTTCACTCCGCTGCCGGAGACTATCTCCTCCCACTGCCGGAGAGTAGCCTCAAAGGGGCAGGTCTCGTTGAGAAAGCCATAGTATATCTGCGGTATGATAGTATCACAGTATCCGGTCGTCCCGCCCCAGAGCCTTACATCGGCGTACTGCGTATCATAGTCGGCAGCGATATTTCCCTGAGGGCTGATGCTGAATTCCGCAGAGCTGTCGTGCGCCTTCACCGTTTCATAAAGCCCCTTAACCATGGCTGTGCAGTTGTCTCTCCGCCACTGTGCAAGGTCAGCCGCACCAGATGCCTGAAACTCCGCCCTGTCCCACTCAGGGGCGGTGGTGGGGTAGAAGTAGTCGTCTATGTGGATGCCCTCCGTTTCGTAGCGGTCAAGGAGCTCCGCTGCACATTCACATACAAGCTGCCTGACCTCGGGATAGGAGGGATCGAGATACCACCTCTCCCCTGTCAGCTTCGCCTGCCCTGTCTCCGTCCACTTCTTCACTATAAAGCTGTCAGGGAGTGCCTGCATCTGCTCCTGCGTCTGACAGCGCAGAGGATTTATCCAGGCATGGACGGAAAGTCCGAGGCTATGGGCTTCCTCTGTCATTATCCCGAATGGATCATAGTCTCCGTCAAGACAGACACCCGGCGGGAAGATCTCCGAACGGTAGTAGGCATCGCCGCAGGGATGGACATGGAGATAGAGCGTGTTTATGCCCTCCGCCCTTGCCGCTGTGTACCTCTCACGCACCGCCGAACGAAACTCCTCTTCGCTCCTGCCTGTCATATAGTCCGCATAATCCATATACGGGAACCAGCGGCCGCGGACAAAGCAGTTCTTTTCCTGCTCCGGCAAATCCAGCCGGAGGTGTTCTCTTTTCTGTATGTATGTCTCAGGTACGCTCTCTGAGGGCTGATACTGTACTGAGCAGCCCGCCAGCAGAATAAACGGTATCAATAGGATCATTTTTCCTGTCATGGTCTTTTCCTCCCTTTTTATCATAGTATGCAGACAACTCTTGCAAAATGTTCATCATTCGTTCATAGTTTATTAAGATTCATTCAAGAATAATAAAGTATAATTTAATAAAATGATATAAAGGAGGGATCGTATGTCTTCAGCATTTACTACCCGCCGCATGACGGTCAGACGCTTCCGGGCAGATGACTGGGAGGATCTCGCTGATATCCTCACGGACAAGGAAGTCACCTACTTTGAGCCCTATGATACTTTCACAAGGGAGGCCTGCATCAGGGAGGCTGCCTCGCTCGCGGAGAGCAGCGAATTCTATGCCGTAGAGCTGGACGGAAAGGTCATAGGCAAACTGTTCTTCTCCGACAAGGGATTCGGAAGCTCAGAGATCGGCTATACCTTCAACAGGAGCTATCACGGCAACGGCTATGCCTATGAGAGTGTGACAGGCATGATGGGATACGCCTATGAAAAGCTGGGCGTAAGGCGTATCTTTGCACAGATATGTGCGCGGAACATAAAGTCGGTGCGGCTCGCCGAAAGGCTCGGTATGCGCCGCGAAGCACTCTGCAAGGAGATGTACCCGCGCAAGGGCGAGGTGGGCGTTTTCGATGATTTCTATGTCTATGCCCTGCTCGACAAGGAATATGAAGCCATACATTCCTCAGGAATGAAATACACTCACACCCCTGTACAGAAGGAGTTGATCAGATGTTCAGAAAACTGACCGCACTATTCTCAGCACTATTGCTCACTTTATGCACTGCATCCTGCACAGAAAAGCCCTCCGGCAGCACTGAAAGCAGCGGAAACGCTCCTGCTGCCGTCTCCCACGACTTTACCATGACATTTCTTGATGTCGGCAAGGCTGACGCTATCATCCTCCGCGCAGACAACTCCACCGTTCTCATCGACTGCGGTGAGAAGTCGGACGGCAAGACTATACAGAGCTTTCTCGAGGAGAACGGCGTGACGGAGATAGACGCTCTCATCGTCACCCACTTCGACAAGGACCATGTGGGCGGCGCTTCAAAGATAATCAAGAACTTCGATATCAAGACAGTGTATGCCCCGGACTATACCAATACCAACGAGGAATCCGACAAGTACAGGGCAGCTCTTGACACAAAGGGCATCAAGCCCACTCTCGTAACCTCTGACATGACCTTCTCGGCCGGCGGTGTCGATTACACCATCTATGCCCCGGAAAAGACTGACTACGGCCCGGATAATGACAACGATTTCTCCCTCGTCACCAAGGCAGTACACGGCAGCAATACCATTCTTTTCACCGGCGATGCTATGGAGGCACGTATTGAGGAGATAATGGACGTCGGCCAGTGCACCCTGCTGAAAACACCCTATCACGGCCGCAAACTCACGAATCTCGGACCTTTCCTGAAGGCTGTTATGCCAAAGTATACCGTCACCTGCACCTCAGCCAACGAATTTGCCAACAGCACCCAGAAGCTGCTGAAGAATTTGAATATCATCTCCTACGCCACCTGCTACAACGGCACTGTCACCGCAGTCAGCAACGGAACGGACATCAGCTTTACAACTGAGCGATAAGCCAAAAGCATCCTCTGACCGGTGTTGAAACCGTGCATTATCGACAAAAATCCCGCAAGCTCTGCAAATTCTCAAAAACCTCTTGAAATGGCCGCCGAAAAACGGTATAATTATATTATCCCATCAAGGAGGTCGCAGCAATGGAGCTTGTGAGGATATCCGCAGACGAGAGTAAAAAGCTCTGGAATATGCAGAAAGAAGCCTTTGCAGACCTGCTTGCCCGCTATCAGGACTATGACACGAATCCCGCTGCCGAACAGCTGAGCTGTATAGAGGAAAGGCTCGCTCAGCCCTTCACCTTCTGGTACTTCATCAGAGTTGACGGAGAGGACGCCGGAGCAATACGCATAGTCGATATGAAGGACGGCAGCAGAAAGCGCATCTCCCCTGTCTTTGTCAGCCCTGCCTTTCAGGGAAAAGGCCTTGCTCAGCAGGCTATACTTGCAGCGGAGGAGCTTCACGGCAAGGACAACTGGGCGCTGGAGACCATTCTCAGTGAGCCCGGCAACTGCCATCTCTACGAGAAAATGGGATATCACAGGACCGGAAGAACAGAGAAGGTCAATGACAGACTTACTCTGGTCTTCTATGAAAAAAACTGAAACTGTATGAACGAGCCAGAAGGCGGCTTATCCATACCGCCTGTTGGCTCTTTATATATTAATGCTAATCAAACTCAGGAGGGAAAGTATGGCAAAAAAGAATCAGCTTTGCATAGTTCTCGATTTCGGAGGCCAGTACAACCAGCTCATCGCAAGACGTGTGCGTGAGTGCGGTGTATACTGCGAGATCAGGAGCTACATGACTCCTATCGAGGAGCTGAAGGCACTGGCTCCCGACGGCATCATCTTCACCGGAGGCCCCAACAGCGTCTATGACGAGACCTCTCCCCACATCTCACCGGAGATATTCGAACTCGGTATCCCGATACTCGGTATCTGCTACGGCTGCCAGCTCATGGCTTATACTCTCGGTGGCACCGTTGAGAGCTGCGAGAAGAGCGAATACGGCAAGATCGACGTAACACAGACCGGCGGTCTGCTCTTCGATGACGTTCCGGAGAAGAGCGTTGTATGGATGAGCCATACCGACTTCGTAAGCCGTCTCCCCGAGGGCTTTGCTGTAAAGGCGACCTCAGAGGACTGCCCCTGTGCTGCCTTTGAGAATCCGGAGAGAAAGCTCTATGCGGTACAGTTCCACCCTGAGGTGACTCATAGCCAGTTCGGCAAGCAGATACTCCACAACTTTCTCTACAAGGTATGCGGATTCACAGGCGACTGGGTAATGGACGATTTCATCGAGACCACAGTTGCAAAGCTCCGCGAGCAGATCGGAGACAAGAAGGTAATACTCGGCCTCTCCGGCGGTGTTGATTCCTCAGTTGCCGCAGGACTTCTCAGCCGCGCAGTAGGAAAGCAGCTGACCTGTGTATTCGTGGATCAGGGACTTATGAGAAAGGACGAGGGCAACTTCGTTGAGGAGACCTTCACCAAGCTGTTCGATATGAACTTCGTCCGCGTAAACTGCAAGGACAAGTTCCTCGCTGCACTCAAGGGCGTGTCCGATCCTGAGCAGAAGCGCAAGATCATCGGCTCAAACTTCTATGACGTATTCTGGAACGAGATCCGCAAGCAGGGCGCTGACGGATTCTTCGCACAGGGCACCATCTATCCCGACCGCATCGAGTCCGGCAAGGGAAACAAGGCAGGTCATGGCTCAACAGCCGTTATCAAGACTCACCATAACATGGTAAAGATGCCAGATGATATCAGATTCGCAGGCACTATCGAGCCCCTTGCAGACCTCTTCAAGGATGAGGTAAGAGCAGTCGGCGAAAAGCTGGGCATCCCCCATGATCTCGTATGGAGACAGCCCTTCCCCGGTCCCGGTCTCGGCGTGCGTATCATCGGCGAGATCACAGAGGAGAAGATCGAGATACTCCAGAACGCAGACGCTGTGTTCCGTGACGAGATCAAAAAGAGCGGCATCGAGAGCGAGCTCAAGCAGTTCTTCGCCGTTCTCCCCGGTGTACATACAGTAGGCGTTATGGGTGACCACCGTACATACGACCACCTTATCGCTATCCGCGCAGTAACTACCGACGACTTCATGACTGCCGACTGGGCAAGGATCCCCTACGACGTCCTCGCAAGAGTCTCCAACAGACTCTGCAACGAGGTAGAGCACGTAAACAGAGTAGTTTACGATATTACTTCAAAGCCTCCGGGAACTGTGGAGTGGGAATAATACCCACCCCGAAATATAGGGCGTAAACAGATCAAAAGTCATTTTCATCCTTTTATCATTGGCAACAGTGATAAGTATTCTGCCCAAAAAGATAAGAGCTATCTGATTCGTATTTGAATCGGATAGCTCTTTTTGTTTTATTCGGATAATCATAAATGGCTTACAGCTGTCAAACGGCCAGCCATATCAAAGCTGTCCAGGTGATAGGTTATGCCTATAAGTAAATATCGGGTTTACATATTGGACAAATGCCTATAGGTATGGTATGATTAATTCACAGAGAAAATACAAGGAGTGATAGAAACATGAATTTCTACAGAAGTATTATTTATCCGGAGCAAATGCGATGTTGCTGATCGCTTCATAAAACTTCAATTATACGCTGACGATAAATAATGATAGATTTGAAAGGTGAAATTAAAAATGAATAACAAGGCAAAGATATTATCCGTACTTACAGTTGCATCCCTCCTCACAGGCTGCGGTGCATTCAATAACACAAACGCTGCTGCTCCCGCTTCCGAGGCTCCTGCGCAGGTGACCGAAGCTCCCGCAGAAGAAGCTCCCGCTGAGGATGCTGCTGAGTCAACTGAGGACTGCTGCAAGGACAAAGAAAAAGACTGCTGCAAGGACAAGGACGAGCCCGCTGACTGCTGCGGTGACAGTGCTGAGGCAGTAACACTCGGCAAGCCCGAGAAGGAGAGCATCAACATCGGCTACCTCAACTCCACAGCTCATCTCCTCGCATTCGTTGCTCAGGAGGAAGGCTACTTCAAGGAGGAGGGCCTCAAGGTTACTCTTACACAATTCTCCAGTGCTGCTGAGCTCGTCAACGGTCTTGAGTCCGACAAGCTCGATGTTGCATTCATCGGTTCAGTTCCCACTCTCACATTCCAGAGCCAGGGACATGAGGTATCCATCTTCGGCGGCGCTATGACAAACGGTCACGGCTACGTTATAAAGCCTGAGTTCGCAGACAAGGACGAGGCAGGCGTAGAGATCCTCAAGGGCAGGAACGTTGCTTCCGTAAAGAACAGCGTACAGGACGCAGAGCTTCAGATCCTCCTCAAGGATGCCGGCATTGAGATCGGCGAGGGCGAGGACAAGGTAAACATCGTTTACTTTGACAGCCAGAAGGACGCATACGCTGCACTTCTCAATGACACTATCGACGCTGCTTCTGCTTACTCACCCTATACTTCACTTGCCAAGTCACAGGGTTATAAGGTAGTTTACTACTGCGCTCACGAGAAGGCTCTCGAGAATCAGCCCTGCTGCCGTCAGGTCGCAAAGACTTCCGCTCTCAGCGACAACCCCAACACCTTCACAGCTCTTGAGCGTGCATTCATCAAGGCTTATCACTTCACTCAGACAGACCACGAGAAGACTGTCAAGGATGTAAAGACATACATCGACATCGATGAGGAGTTCATCGACACAGAGGTATACGGCGGATACAGCGTATCAAGCCCCGATCCTGACAAGAAGGGCACACTCACACTGAAAGATACTATCGTTGAGCTCGGCTACACAGATGATTACGATATCGAGCCCCGCTACAACACAGACATATACAAGAACGCACTCGACAGCATTATTGCCGAGGGCAGCGATGACATCTACGATTCATTAAAGGAGCATTTTGATGACTACGAATAAGATCGAGATAAAGGATCTCACAGTTAACTACATAGAGAACAAGCGCAGCTTCAACGCTCTCAGCAACGTCTCCTTCGGCGTTGCTGACGGCGAGTTCGTAAGCGTTATCGGAGCGAGCGGCTGCGGAAAGTCCACTCTGCTGAGTGTCCTTGAAGGTCTCTACTCCCCTGCCGGCGGCACAGTTCAGATCAACGGCAAGGAGCTTCACGGCACAGGCACAGAGAGAGGAGTAGTGTTCCAGCACTACTCACTCTTCCCGTGGATGACCACAAAGAAGAACATTGAGTTCGGCATCAAGCAGGCCCGCCACGATATCAAGCGAAGCGAGCGTGCAAAGATCGCTGATGAATTCCTGAACAAGGTAGGTCTTTCCGGATTCGGCGGAAAGTACCCCTCTCAGCTCTCAGGCGGTATGCAGCAGAGAGCTGCCATAGCAAGAGCACTTGCAATGGATACCGAGATACTCCTCATGGATGAGCCTTTCAGCGCTATCGATCCCAAGAACAGAGTAATACTCCAGGATCTTCTGCTGAAGCTCTGGGAGGGTGACGGCACAGAGCCCCGCAAGACAGTTGTATTCGTAACACATGATATAGATGAAGCAATACTTCTTTCCGACAAGATCGTTGTACTCACAGCTCACCCGGGCACAGTAAACGAGGTAGTAAATGTACCCTTCGACCGTCCCCGCAGACGCGATGATCTTGTTAAGACTGAGGAATACAGCCGTTTCCGCAACAGGCTCCTCTCTCTCCTCTACAATGATATTGCCGAGCGCATCGGCGGAGATGAGGTGGTATTATGACGATCGCAAAGAGATACCTCCGTGTCACACACCTTCTCTTTATCATACTCCTGCTGATACAGCTCCTGCCGGACAGATCCACCAAGGAGGTCTTCACAGGCTCACTTCTTACATTCGCTATCGCAGCAGAGATAGTAGTCCTCGCAGCATCGGCCTTCATCAAGAACGAGAAGTCACTTGCACTTCTGCTCGATATAGCAGGCTTTGTTTACGTCGTTCTTTCGATATGGTCACTTGCAACGGCAAAGTACAACATACTCAATGATCTTCTCTTCCCTGCACCGGGCAAGGTCATACACCAGTTCGTGGATGACAGGCAGAAGATCCTCGTAAATGTTGTAAGCTCACTCGGCACTACACTCAAAGGCTTCCTGCTCGCAGTAGTCGTAGCAGTCCCCCTCGGCCTCTTCATCGGCTGGAGCGCAAGAGTAGGCGGAGCAGCAACATATATCACAAAGTTTTTCAGCTCAATACCGCCGATAGTATATATCCCCTACGGCATCGCACTTCTCCCGACATTCAAGTCAGTATCAGTATTCGTTATCTTCCTTGCTACCTTCTGGCCGGTATTTGCCGGAACCATGAGCGGCGTGCTCGGAGTTGACAAGAAGATAATAGACTCGGCAAAGGTGCTGAACGTCGGCAAGGCGGAGATGCTCTTCAGAGTCATCCTTCCGGCAGCTCTTCAGCAGATCTTCCTCGGATGCAATCAGGGACTTTCCGTATCATTCATCCTTCTCACCTCCGCTGAAATGATCGGCGCAAGAGACGGTATGGGATACTACGTAAAATACTATTCAGACTTCGGCGATTACACACGTACCATAACAGGACTTCTCGTCATAGGTTTCGTAGTAATAGGCGTTACCTTCCTGTTCAACAAACTCCAGAACCGTCTTTTACGGTGGAAGGCATAAAAATGAAATATAAGATGTTAAAGCCAAAGAGCGATCGATGTTCGTTCTTTGGCTTTTTAATGCAGATACCCCCCCTCAGCCTTTCTGAGGGGGATGTTTCTGTATCATTTGTTCTTTTTCGTTCAGGACGAATCTGCTGTCGCTCCGATTGTCCGGTTTGAACATCATGTCTTCATCGTAACGGTACAGCACGCCTATCTTCTCCTTCGGGACCGTTTCAACATCGGCAAAGCTGCCGTTTGTGGAGATCTCTGCCCTGTACACCTCTATCGTCTTACCGTCGCTGCCGAGCATAAAGGTCATATCATTCTCCCAGAACGTAATATCGCAGACGCTTACGGTTTTAGTCTTTGGATCAAATCTGCCTATCTGCGAGCGGTGCATTCCCGAACCACAGGAGAAGGTAAAATACAGCTCAAATAATTTGTCATTGTTAAGATCTGCCATGGCAAAGGAAAGGGTACCCGCGCCTCCGAAGGCTGTTCCAAGCTGATAGACCTTGCCCATGTATTCAAGGCAGGTCTCACAGTTCTGCGCATATTTGAATATCCTCCAGCCATACTCGCCGGATATCATCTGCTATGCTGAACGAACCGTCACCGTTCACATCCCCCTCGACGTAAGAGCCGGAGGTCTTTCCCCATATCTGCACACTGCCTGCACAGATGCCGGCTGCCAGCGATAAGGCACATATTCTTTTCAGCATGAAGATCACCCTTTCCGAAAACAGCGTATTATAGACAGATTTTTATGTTTTCTCTGTCTTCAGAGTACCACACAAGCAGCAGCTTGTCAATACTATTCCCGCTGTTCAGACTGTATTATCCACAAAGACTATTAAAATCATAGGATAATTCTATAACTATTGCCGAAGATATACTTTTCCTATTGACATTATAGAATATGTGTGATATAATACATACATATCCGATAGGATTATAGAACATTAATGAAAAGGAGTGCTGAACATGAGAAACTATATGATGTGTCGCTGTTGTATGTGTAACATGATATACAAACGTATTCTGCGTACTTATGCTCAGCGATGTTGCGCCTGTTTCTGAACGTCAAAGAGTATGATTCTATGCGTGGGATGCGTCTGCATTCTGCGCATTTTTATTTTTACGGAGGAAATTATGATAGACGAGAGAGAAAGCGTGACCGCTAAGATATGCGCCTTTGTCAGAGCATGGCATTCAAACAGAGGCCGCAGCAAGATATACGATGATTACCTTGCCTACGATATGCTCGGCAAGGATGAATACGACAGCATCTATGAGCTGATAAGCACAGGTCTTGACGGCTCCCTGAACCTTTCCCGCGAGGACACGGAGAGCATAATAAGAGAATACTTTGCTCCGATCCCCCTCTCAAGGATACACTTCAACGAGAGCCGCCTCGAGGAATTCGCCGCCGAAAACGGAAAGATACAGTACGTTATATGCGGCGCAGGTTCAGATACCTTCGCCTTCCGCAACACGAACGATGATATCGAGGTCTACGAGATAGACCACCCGGACACGCAGCGCTACAAGCTCGAGAAGATAAGGGAACTTGAATGGATAAAGCGCAGAAACGTCCACTATGTATCAGTGGATTTTGAACGTGAGCGAATGTGCGACAAGCTGCTTGACGCCGGATTCGATCCTAAGAAGAAGACCTTCTTCAGCATACTTGGTGTTACCTACTACCTCACACTCGATGTGTTCACCGATACCCTCAGACAGATGGCTGACCTTTCAGCCCTTGGCAGCGAGCTCGTTTTTGACTACCCCATAAAGACCGGCTCCTTCCCGAGAAGAGTTGAAAAGCTCGAGGAGATAACCGAGTCTCTCGGTGAGGTAATGCGCGGCGGATACGATTACAGCGAGGTGAGCCGCGCGCTCTACTCTCTCGGCTTCCAGATAGATACCTATATGCCCCCCGGGAAGGTCCAGCAGGAATACTTCGACGGCCGCGATGACGGCCTAAGGGCATTTGAGAACGTAAGCCTGATCTCAGCTTCATATACCTCAGGCTACGATTATGAATGATGATACCACTTACAGTAAAGTAAAAAGGAGAATAATAATGAGCAGTTACAAGAATACAGAAACAGCACTGATACACGGCGGAATTTCCATTGATGAACGTACAGGAGCTGTGAATATACCCATATATCAGACATCCACCTACAAGCAGGACGGCCTCGGCAAAATGCGCGGATATGAGTACTCACGCACAGGCAATCCCACCCGTGAAGCGCTCGAAGCTCTCATCAGAGATCTCGAGGGCGGTGTTGCAGGATTCGCATTCGGCTCCGGCATGGCAGCTCTGACAGCTGTTCTCAGCCTTCTGCACAGCGGAGACAGAGTGCTTATCTCAAGCAACGTCTACGGCGGCACATTCCGCCTGCTGAACAAGGTGTTCGACCACTTCGATATCACCTACACCATCGCCGACACAGAGCACCCTGAGGTATTTGAGACACAGATCACTCCGGACGTCAGGGCAGTCATCATCGAGAGCCCGGCAAACCCGCTTATGACCGTTACGGACATCAGAGCTATCGCTGATATCTCACACAGGCATGATCTGCTCGTCATCGTGGACAATACCTTCATGACACCCTACCTCCAGAAGCCCCTTGAGCTCGGTGCGGATATCGTTGTACACAGCGCCACCAAGTACCTCGGCGGACACAGCGACGTAGTATCCGGTCTTGCAGTCGTGAGCACTCAGGAGCTTGCCGAGAAGATAGCATTCATCCAGAATTCTACCGGCGGTGTGCTCGGTCCCTTCGATTCCTTCCTCCTCATCCGCGGCATCAAGACACTTGCGGTACGCATGGACAGACACGTTGAGAACGCTGAGAAGGCAGCAGAGTTCCTCTCCGCACACAAGGCTGTGAAGAACGTCTACTACCCCGGTCTCAGGACCAACAGCGGCTTTGAAGTAAACAGCAAGCAGGCAAAGAACGGCGGAGCGATGATCTCCTTTGAGCTGCATGAGAATTACGATATCAACCGCTTCTTCGAGAGCCTTGAGCTCATATCCCTCGCAGAGAGCCTTGGCGGTGTGGAGTCGCTGGTATGCCACCCCGCATCCATGACACACGCTTCCATCCCTGCCGATATCCGCAAGAAGGTCGGCATCACAGACGGTCTTATCCGTCTTTCCATAGGTATCGAGAATATTGATGACATACTCGAAGATCTTGCACAGGCGATCGAAAAAGCGGAGGTAAAGTAATGAACTACTATGATTCAATGCAGGCGCTTATCGGCGGTACACCGCTGGTAAGACTGGGAAATATCGTAAAGAACGAAGGCGTGAACGTCTTTGCAAAGCTGGAGCTCTGGAATCCCTCAGGCAGCGTGAAGGACAGAACAGGTCTCTATATGATAAATGACGCTGAGAAGAAGGGACTTCTGAAGCCGGGCGGAACTATCGTTGAGGCGACCGCAGGCAATACCGGTCTCGGCATAGCATTTGCGGGACTGAACAGAGGCTACCGCATAATCTTCGTTGTGCCCACCAAGTTCTCTGCCGAAAAGCAGTCTCTGCTGCGCGCACTGGGTGCGGAGGTAGTCAACACTCCACGTGAGCTTGGAATGCTGGGCGCAGTTGCCAGGGCTGAGGAGATAAAGGCACAGATACCCGGCTCCATATCACTGGAGCAGTTCAAGAACCAGAGTAATCCCCTCGCCCACTACGAGACCACAGGCCGTGAGATATACGAAGCACTTGACGGAAAGATAGACTACGTTGTGGCAGGCGCGGGCAGCGGCGGCACCTATACCGGAATACTCCGCTACATCAAGGAGAGAGTGCCCGGAGCAAAGGGCATCCTCGCCGATCCCGTCGGCTCCACCATGGGCGGCGGTGAGCACTCGGACTACAATATCGAGGGCATCGGAAACGACTTCATCGCCGACACTATGGATATGTCCCTTGTGGACGGCGTTATCAAGATGAATGACGACGAGGCATTCAATACCGCACGTCTCCTTGCAAAGTCAGAGGGCATAATCGCAGGCTCCTCTTCAGGCGCTGCCATGGCTGCTGTGCTGAAGCTCATAGAGAGCGGTGCCAAGGGAAATATCGTTACAGTATTCCCAGACCGCGGCGACAGATATTTCAGCACAGGACTGTATGACTGATACGTCCGCAGTTATAGGAATTACCTATCACCTACGATAAAATCACAGTATTGGACAAATAACTGTCCGAGGTGTATAATATAAACATACCAAATAAATATGAAAACTATGTCAATGGAGGATATAACAATGAGCAGAGATGTAAACAACAAATTCTGGAATGAAGAGCTTGAGACTCTTCCCCGCGAGGAACTGGAAAAGAGACAGCTTGAGGACCTCAAGGAGATCGTAAAATTCGCTTACGACAACGCTCCTTACTACAAGCGCTCCTTCGATGAGGCTGGCGTAAAGCCCGAGGATATCAAGACTCTCAAGGACATCGAAAAGTTCCCCTTCATCAACAAGAAGACACAGCGCGACACTCAGGGCGTAGGTTCATTCCTCGGTGAGCTCGCAGCAGTACCGGAGGAGGATGTAGTATTCATCTCCACATCATCCGGTTCGACCGGCGTGCCGACAATGAGCCCCTTCACAAAGAAGGACTTCGACGAGTTCCAGGACACTGAGAGCCGCTGGTTTTGGCAGATAGGAATGAGACCGAACGACCGTTACGTACACGCACTCAACTTCTCACTCTACGTTGGCGGACCTGATGTAATCGGTGCTCAGAACCTTGGAGCTTTATGCATCTGGGGCGGTACTCTCCCGAGCGAGAGACTTCTCTTCATCCTTAAAACATATCAGCCGACAGTGATCTGGACCTCTCCCTCCTATGCATGGCAGCTTGGTGAGAAGGCTCTGAAGGCCGGCTATGATCCGAAGAAGGATTTCAATATCAAGAAGATCATCGTTGCCGGTGAGCTCGGCGGTTCTATCAGCGCTACACGTAAGGCTATCGAGGATATCTGGGGCGCAGAGGTATTCGACTTCTACGGTCTCTCGGATATATTCGGCGCCTGCGCTGCACAGTGCGAATACCACGACGGTCTTCACATCGCTGAGAACCACATCCTCGTTGAGACAGTGGATATCCACACAGGCGAGGTTCTCGAGCCCGGCCAGACAGGTGAGCTCGTATTCACAACTCTCCGCAAGCACGCCCGTCCCCTCATCCGTTTCAAGACAGGTGATATCGGCCGCATAGATACCACAAAGTGCAAGTGCGGACGTACACACGGAAGAATAAGCATCCTCGGCAGAAAGGACGATATGTTCATCGTTTCCGCTGTAAACGTATTCCCGAGCGATATCGAGGCTGTTATCCGTGAGCAGAGCTACCTCACAGGTGAGTACCTCATCCGTATCTTCGAGAAGGACTTCACAAGCAAGTATGCTGTTGAGGTAGAGAAGTCAACAGGCGTTGAGAAGGACGATGAAACAGTTGCAGCTGAGGTATCAGCAGCACTCAAGGCTCGTATCGGTGTTAAGCCTGCAAAGGTTATCGTTCATCCCGACGGTGGACTCAATACACGTTCCGAGCACAAGTCAAAGAGAGTTATCGACGAGAGAAATATTGACTACAACATCTAAAAGTGATATGATATTATCAATGCATAATTCATAATGCGTAATGCATAATTGAATGCAGACCATTCCTTTTTCAGATATATCGCCTTAAGGCGATACCGCAATTATGAATTATGAATTCTTAATTATGAATTTGAAATGGGCGGGGAACCGCCCATTTTATTTAAGGAGGATAATATGCCACAGCTTTCAAACCGCACAGCTACCTTTACTGATTCCGTCATCAGAAGAATGACGAGGATATCAAATAAATACGGCGCTGTCAACCTCTCACAGGGCTTCCCGGATTTCGAGCCGCCCAGAGAGATACTCGACCGCCTTGCACAGGTGACAAACGAGGACTTCCACCAGTACTCCATAACATGGGGTGCACAGAATTTCCGTGAGGCCCTCGCAGAGAAGCAGTCACGCCTTATGGGAAGGAAGATAGATCCCAACGGCGAGATAGTAGTCACCTGCGGAAGCACTGAGGCCATGATGGCGGCGATGATGTCCGTCACCAATCCCGGCGACAAAGTCATCGTATTCTCGCCCTTCTACGAGAACTACGGTGCAGATACCATACTCTCCGGCGCAGAGCCTATCTACGTACCCCTTATCCCCCCTGCCTTCACCTTTGATGCAGACGTTCTCGAGGCCGCTTTCAGACAGCACCCCAAGGCGCTGATACTCTGCAATCCCTCCAATCCCTGCGGAAAGGTGTTCACACTGGAGGAGCTTCAGATCATCGCAGACCTTGCGAAGAAATACGATACCTTCGTCATCACCGACGAGGTGTATGAGCACATCGTTTACGCTCCCCACAAGCACATCTACTTTGCAAGCCTGCCGGGTATGTGGGAGAGGACTATCTCCTGCTCATCCCTCTCAAAGACCTACTCTATCACAGGCTGGAGACTCGGTTACGTCATCGCACCGCCTGAGATCATCGACACAGTGAAGAAGGTGCATGACTTCCTTACCGTCGGCGCTGCTGCCCCTCTCCAGGAGGCTGCCGTTACAGGACTGCGCTTCGGTGATGATTACTATAAGTGGCTTCAGGACAAATACACCGAGAAACGTGACCTCTTCCTCAGAGGACTGGAGGATATCGGCATACAGCATACTGTTCCCGAGGGCGCATACTACATACTACTCGACATCTCCGAATTCGGATACAAGAGCGATCTTGTGTTCTGCGAGAAGCTGGCCGAGTATGTCGGCGTCGGAGCAGTACCGGGCTCCAGCTTCTTTAAGGAGCCAGAGAACCGCTATATCAGGTTCCACTATGCCAAGAAGAACGAGACACTTGAAAACGCCCTCAACCGCCTGAACGATATCAGGAAGAAGATGCCTAAGGAGTAAGGATATGAAGACGATAGCGAGCTTTACAGTTGACCACGACAAGCTGGAGAAGGGAATGTATATCTCCCGTATCGACGGCGATGCCGTGACTTACGATATACGCATGAAGAAGCCCAACGGCGGAGACTATCTCAGCAACGGCGCACTTCATACCTTTGAGCACCTGTTTGCCACCTATGCCCGCAACAGCGAATATACCGACAGCGTTATCTACGTAGGCCCCATGGGCTGCCGCACAGGCTTCTACCTCATACTCAGGGACACCGTTCCCCACAGTGAGGCCATAAAGCTGGTACAGGACAGCTTCCGTTTCGTGGCAGGATTCAGCGGCAGGATACCCGGCTCCGAGAGAAAGGAATGCGGCAATTACCTCGAGCATGACCTTGACGGTGCAATGGCTGTCGCAGAGGATATGCTCGGTGTTCTGGAGGGTTATACTACCGAAAAGCTGAACTACTGAGAGATAAGTGCATAAAAGACAACGCCGGCAGAACGCTCGTCTGCCGGCTATTTTTATGCATAGAGCCGCCTTACCTCCATGAGCTGCATATAAACCTTTTCTGTGCAAAATATTCAACCAAAATACCTGTTCTGGGGTATTGATTTTGTAATAGTTTTATGGTATAATGAATGCAACATCATTCATTATAATTGATCTGAAGCCCTTGCAGATATGCAGATCAGAGATCTGCTCCCTGCATATCGGGCAATTATACCATATACGTTTCGCTTATATGGTATAATGCGTTTATAATTCTGTATTGTGAGGCGTAGCTTATGCACAACCTTTTTGAGAGACAGCACAGCCTGAATGATCCCATTGAATGCTTTGTGTTCGACGCTTCAAAGGAAGTATTTCCCGTAAAGCCGCACTGGCATTATTTTGCCGAGTTCATATTCATGCTGAAAGGCCGGGCTGAAGTGACCTCTGACGGGCACTGCTTCATACTTGAAGAAGGCTCTTTCATAGTTCTTCATCCCTCTGCTGTCCATTCCATACTTCCGGCAGACAAGGAAATGCCTGTGTATGCCGTTTTCAAGTTCGACCTGCTCAAATTCCCGAGTCAGACCTCCTATGCCCCCTCCCCTGTGGATATATTCAGATATGCACGCTCTGAAGGTATGCAGGTACACTTCGAGCCGGAACAGGCTGAGCGCATGAAATGCAGTGAGATATTCAACGACTGCATCAATGAGGTCAAGGGGCTGAAGTACGGCGCAGACATCATGATGCGTTCGCAGATATACAGGCTGATTTTCGGTATCGTGAGACAGTGGATAGATGCCGGCCTCGATATCGACAGCTGTCCGTCATCCGCCGGTTCATCCTTCGGCATCGAGAATATAACCGAATATATCGACGCGCATCTTGAGGACAATATCAAGGTAAGCGATATCGCGGAGGAATGCCACCTGAGCTATTCCGGCTTTGCCACAAGATTCCGCGAGCTCTACGGCATGAGCTGCAAGGAGTACATCGGCCGCATGAGGATATTCAAGGCTGAGGAGTACCTTATGTTCACCGACCACGACCTGAACTATATCAGCAGCCATACCGGATTCTCCGACTGCAGCCACTTCATACGCTGCTTCAGACAGTACAGAGGCATCACCCCGAAGCAGTTCAGGCTCCAGAGAAAAAATGGAAATGTTTAACACTGTGCCGGTCAGTCATCTGGCCGGCACTTGTCATATTTTCGCGCTGTTTCCGCAGTCTCAGACAATCATCAAATATTCATTAATCATAAAAAAATAGTATAAATCTCTGAGAATAGATGATTACTATTGAAAACCGGATGTATATATGATAAACTCTTAGAAGAGAGCTCTCTATATACACATTCACATGATCGGAGGCAGATCTATGGATAATTTCAACTTTTACAGTCCTACGGAATTCGTATTCGGAAAAGGCAGAGAAAACGACTGCGGTGAATATGTAAGGAAATACGGAGGAAGCAAGGTACTTATCCATTACGGCGGAGGTTCAGCCGAGAGATCCGGACTTCTGGACAAAGTCAGGAGATCACTTGCCGAAAACGGCATCAGCTTTACTGAGCTTGGCGGCGTACAGCCGAACCCGCATGATTCCCTTGTCTACAAGGGCATTGAGATCTGCCGCAGCGAGGACATAGACTTTATTCTTGCGGTAGGCGGAGGTTCCGTCATAGACTCAGCGAAGGCAATTGCTGCCGGAGTTCTATATGACGGGGATTTCTGGGATTTTTACAGCGGAAAGCATATTGAAAAAGCCCTTCCCATAGGTGTTATCCTGACTATTGCTGCTGCCGGCAGCGAGGGCTCGGGAGATTCCGTCATCACCAGGGAGGACGGTATGCTGAAGCGCGGCACGGGTTCAGATGCCCTGAGATCGAGATTCTCGATCCTCAACCCTGAGCTCACGCAGACTTTGCCTCCTTTCCAGACAGCCTGCGGCGCTACCGATATCATGGCACACGTTTTTGAAAGATACTTTACAAACACCAAAGAGGTAGAGATCACTGACCGTCTCTGTGAGGCCGTCCTTATCACTATGGTTAAGGAGACTCCGAGAGTCATTGCCGATCCGGACAATTACGAGGCACGGGCAAATATCATGTGGGCAGGAATGGTCGCTCATAACGGTATTGTCGGCGTCGGAAGATCGCAGGACTGGAACAGCCACGCTATCGAGCATGAGCTGTCTGCACTTTACGACTGTGCTCACGGTGCCGGTCTGGCAGTGATCATGCCGTCATGGATGGAATATGTCTATAAGCACAATGTCATGCGGTTCTGTCAGATGGCAGTCAGAGTATTCGGCTGTCAGATGAATTTTGAAGATCCGGAAGCTACAGCGCTTGAAGGAATACATCGTTTCCGGAGCTTCCTGCACAGCATCGGTATGCCTGTCAATTTTACCGAGCTCGGTGCAAAGGAAGATGATATACCCACACTTGTGGAAAAGCTCGGTCTCGGCGACGGAAGGAGCGGCGGTTTCGTTCCGCTCTCTTCAGAGGACGTTGCTGAGATCTACAGAATTGCCGCATCGGCTGAAATATGAGAGGGAAGACTATGAAGATCCTATTTATCGGCGGTACCGGTACGATCAGTATGGCGATAACCCGCCTCCTCGCAGGTCAGGGACATGAGCTTTATCTGCTCAACAGAGGAAACAGGAACTCTGACCTTCCGGACAATGTCCGCACTATTATTGCTGATATCAGCAACGAAGAAGAGACGGCAAAGAAGCTCGAGGGCATGACTTTCGACTGCGTCGGAGAGTTTATAGGTTTTGTGCCTGAGCAGCTTGAACGTGACTTCCGTCTTTTCAACGGCAAGACAAAGCAGTTCATTTATATAAGTTCTGCATCCGCTTATCAAAAACCGCCTCACGGCTACAGGATAACAGAGGAAACTCCGCTTGAGAATCCCTACTGGGAATACTCGCGGAACAAGAAGGCCTGTGAGGAATATCTTTTTGAACGTTACCGGAACGAGGGATTTCCGGTGACAATAGTACGCCCCAGCCACACCTACGACGAGAGAAGCGTACCGCTCGGAGTACACGGCAACGGCGGAAGCTGGCAGGTCGTCAAGCGCATCATGGACGGCAAGCCGGTCATCATCCACGGAGACGGAAGCTCACTCTGGACTATCACCCATAACAGTGACTTTGCCAGGGCTTATGCCGGTCTTATCGGCAATCCCAGGGCTATCGGAGAAGCATTCCATATCACGTCGGATGAAAGTATCAGCTGGAACGAGATATATACGGCTATAGCTGACGCTCTGGGTGTTGAGCTCAGGCCCTACTATGTCTCTTCTCAGACTCTTGCCGACCTCAGTGATTATGACTTTGTCGGCAGTCTCATCGGAGATAAATCCAACTCGGTCGTATTCGACAACTCAAAGGTCAAGTCATTCGTGCCTGATTTCAGGGCAGAGGTGAGCGCTAAGGATGGTATCCGCAGAACTGTGGAATACATCCTCGCTCATCCTGAATATCAGACCGGCGACGATGAATTTGACAGCTGGTGCGACAGAGTTATTGCTGCAACAGAAAAAATGAAAGAGATCTTCTGAGCACACACTATATACGAAAGCCCCATACCCCGTTTTACGACTTTCCGGGATATGGGGCTTTTGGTGTCTCCCCTCTTATTCTTGACTTTCAGACGGAATGATGTATAATATGATTATAGACCATACTCGATAAGGCGCTGAAAGCCGAGGCTAAAGCGCAGGAGAGGAGAAAGTATATATGGAGATTTTTCTTGGCTTTATTCTCGTTATAGCGATAATAGGAGTTCTTTTCCTAACCCGTTTCAAGAAACCCGGTTCTCCGCGGCGCCGTGTGCCAAGGTACTACGGCCCTGTTAAGGAGGATTTCCAGCGGGAGAAAAACCAGCTCAGGCCATACTGCTCAGAAAGTGATTTCAAAAGGTTTATGAGTTTTCTGAACCGCTATGAAGGCGGCTACATCAGAGAGAACCGGAACGGCACGATCTACCGGGATTATCTCGGACAGGAAAAGGGCGATCTCAAAGGCCTGTTCTTTAACGTGATCGCCCCTAATCCGAATCTTCATACCAATCAAAAGGAAGAATTCCGTAGATTTGCCATTAGCAAGGGTGTTACCGGCCTCGATGATCGCCCTGATTATGAGACAAGAGACAGTGCTCTGAAAAACAGAGAGACAGATGCTGACAGTTTTGAACGAAAGAAGGTCGGCAATATCGGTGAACAGCTGATACGTGATATTCTCAGCGAGCTGAAAAATGAGGGATTCTCCGTTATCAACGGCGCAAAGCTGAGATCAGGCGGGATAACCAAAGAATTCGACCACATTGTTATCGGCAGCAACGGTATTTTCGTACTTGAGACAAAGGCATTCGGCATGACTGCAGGTTCGGCTTCCAAGGCATCGCTGTTCATAGATCCCGGTGATAAATGGATCCTGAGAAAGAATCAGATCAACCATGATATCGAGTCACCTACCGAACAGATCATGGCGGAGACTGAACATCTGTCAGGAATACTCCGTCCTGTTTCACTATATACCATTCATCCTATGGCTGTTCTCAGCAATACCGGATTGTTCATCAAACAGAATATCCCTCTTGATTATCAGGTCGTCCGTGCCGACAGCCTTACAGATACAATTCGTGAATACCACGATCATCTGACAGGAAGCGATATACGTCTTATCATACATACTATCGATGAAAGCAGAGTAAACTGATCCGGCAAAGCTGCTGAGCGTCAGTTCCCCGCCTGTTCCAGTGCCTTTCTTGCTGCTCCGATGATACCGTTGGAGCTGTAGGTCGCTCCTGAGCAGGCATCGATACCGTCTGCTCCTGCGTTTACGGCTATCTGCGGTATGACTGTGTTCATGGCTTCACCGAAATACTCCGGATCGTCCTCGTCTGCCCATGCGGTGATGCTCGTTATGGTATCGTTCTCTATTGTCAGCCTTACGTGTACCTTTCCGGCATATCCGTCGGCCTCCCCCTCGTATTCGCCGTTCCTGTACCTGTATGTCACCTCCGGTTCGGGCTGAGGCTCCTCAGGCTGTTCTGGTGCAGGCTCTTCATTCTGTTGCTCGGCGGCCGGTGTTTCTTCAGCGGCTGCCGTTGTTTCTTTCTGAACGGTCGCCTCTTCCCCCACAGCAGATGTACTGTCGGCAGAGGTCTCTGTTGCAACCTCTTCCGTGTCAGTGCCAGTTTCCTCAACTGTCGTCACAGCCGTCGACGCTGATACTGTCTGTGTCGTAACAGGCGGCTCTGTCTGAACAGTCGTCACAGGCGCGAAGGTGAATACCGCTGTGTTCTCTCCTGCAGGTACATTTGCCGGCTTCTGACTTCGTGAGAATGAAGCAGCTGCTATAAGGAATACAGCAACAGCGCAAAGGCTGACAACATTCGGGACAAGTCTCTTATCCGGCTTTTTCCTTGCGAGATTATACTTCCTGATACGCATGACTGCATAGCCCGCAAATACCGCGCTGTATACAAGAACACTCAGGAAGTAGCCCTCCCTGCCGCTGCGTGCCCTGGGGATGAAAAGCACCATGATATGTATATAGATAAGGGCATAGAAGATGTAGGCAAAGCGCTGTATCTTCTTCCATGTCTTTGCATTCATCTTTTTTCGTACTGCCTTGAATGACATGACAGTCAGCGGCACCATGATCAGCACCATTATGATACATACGATGCTCGTCACTACGAAGTCCGAACCTGTCCTGCCCCTGACGAGATCGGATAAATACCGCCAGCCGAAGGTGATGATGTGGGAGAGCGTAAGTACAGCGGCAGTTATGGAAAGCTCTCCTCGTATGGGCATGAGCTTCTTTATTGCAGCAGAACCGTTCGGCAGAGCTCCTGCCCACATGACAACGGCCCAGAATCCTGCTCCGAGAGCTCCGCGGGTAAATATCCCGATGATGTATTCACGGACGAAGCGGCTCTGGATGCTGATGCCGGACTGCATGATCATGACAGAAGCGGCAGTCAGGACAGCCGCCGTCACATAGAACACAGCCGGATGCCTTTTCAGCGGCTTATCAAGGAAACACGCCGTAAGGAGCGCAATTATTATCGATATCAGGAATAGCATATTTATACCTCATTTCAGTAAACGGCCCCTGCGGCGCCATTGCCGCAAGGGCCTTATATCATATCTTGAAAGGAAGGATCAGTCGTTCTTCTTTCTCAGCATGAATGCTGATGCACCTGCAAGTGCAAGGAATGTCATGGGCACTGCTGCACCGGGCACTCCTGTCTTGGGGCTGTTTGTCGCTGCTTGTGTCGAAGTATTGCTCTTTGTCGTTGCCGCTGCTGTCGTCTTTGCTGTAGTTGCCGGAGCTGCTGTTGGTGCGGCTGTGGGAGCTTCTGTCGGTGTTTCTGTCTTTATCTCAAATGCAAGGGGTGTTGTATAGCCTGTCGCTGTCACTGTCATGCTGTAATTGCCGCTTCCGTCGAATACTTTGCCGTTTCTTGTCTCTGCATTGAAGTCAATTGTACCGTCCTCGCCGAAAGCCTTTACTGCTCCCCTGCCTGAGGCATTGTAGGATGCTCCGTTCACCTCGAAGGAGGCAAGGTTCCTGATGAAGTTCGCTGCATCATCGTCGGTAAAGCCCTCAGCCTTCACCAGCTTTCCGTCCTCATACTTTACGGGCAGGTCTGCTGTTGTAAGTGTGAAGTCGCCTGACATGGGAGCATACTTTCCGCCGTCATCAGTAACGGAGACAGTATACTTTCCGGGCTTGGCATCTGTGTAGCTTATCTCGCTGCCGGATACTGTGAAGCCCTCACCGACTGAGATATTCTTCTGATAGTCCTCAGGAAAGCCTGTAAGTGTGAGGGCTGTCTTTCCGCTGCCGGCAGCGCCGTCCTCAGCCTTTACCTCGCCTGAGAACTTTACCGGGAGGTACTGTTCTCCCACGTTTACTGTGGTATATCCGTCAAGAGTAATGAATGTCACCGATGTTACTGTCTTGCCCATGGAGCTTGCATAGTTGTCATATTTAAGTGTATTGCCGTGTGCCTCTGTGGTGCTGATTCCTGCGGACCATGATACCTGTCCGGCACGCCAGATGTTTTCAAGATGGCGGAGAGCATACTTGTCTCCGGCGCTTGTATTGATGATGACGCCGTAAAGGTCGGTCTCCTCGGGGTAGCCTGTGACATTGAGCTGATAGTCGCCGTATCTCGTTGTGGTCGATACTGTTGCTGTACCGTCGACTGTCTGCTCTCCGTTGGTGTCCATGACCTTCGATAATTTCAGTGTATCGCCGTCAAGGCTTACCTCCTTGTATGCGGCAGGCTTGCTGTCCAGGGGCTTGAAATCGTACTTTGCGAGCTTTTCCGTATCCGCTGCATTTACCTCTACGGGATAGGTAACGCCGAGGATAGTGCCGTTACCGTCGTTGTAGGTGCCGGCAACCAGCTTTCCGGGCTCGTTCATAGCCCACTTGCTCTGTGTTGCTGAGGATACAGCATCAACGGCATAGGCGCTCTCTATCTCCGCTGCGTAGAAGTCGGCATAAGGGATGTTCATGGTGCCGTATACCTTGTCGCCCTCCTCAGCAGCAGCCATGAAGGGTACTGCCGAAAGAGCGCAGGCTGCGGCGCATATCACGGTGGTTATCTTCTTCATCTGTATTTCTCCTTATGCAAGCTTTGCAGCAAGCTCTTTCAGCTTTGCAAGGTCATCGTCCGAGGGTGCTTCATTCACGATAAAGCCCTCATCGCCGATGAGCTCTGCACCGGCAGCCTTTGTACGGTCATACCAGTTACGCATCCATTCGCCGTCGCCCCAGCCGTATGAGCCGAAGAGAAGCACCTTCTTGCCTGCAAGTGAGCCTTCGATGCCTGCGAAGAAGGGCTCGAACTCGTCCTCCTCCAGTACCTCAGCTCCCATAGCCGGACAGCCGAATGCGAATGCGTCATAGTCTGCTGCACTGCCCTTGAACTCTGAGACTGTGAAAAGCTCTGCGCCGGCTGCTTCTGCAACTGCCTGAGCCATAGTCTCCGTGTTTCCGGTGCCGCTCCAGTAGATAACTGCTGTTTTCATATATCTTCCTCCTTGGATATAGCCTGGAACAGATCCAGACCTCTGTTTATTCTATCGAACAGGATGATCCTGCAGCGATCGTATTTTTCAAATGTCCGCTGTGCCTTTTCTGCGTTCTCGTAGACCTTCCAGTAACCGCACAGCAGACTGTTCTTCCCCCTGTTACTGATGAAGCCCTTTATATCCCCTATCGGATAGCCGAGAAATGCCCCTATCTCATGCGGAAAACTGCCGCAGTCTATCCTCTCGGACAGTCTTGCCAGTTTTTTGTGGAGACTCATCTCCGGCCTGTATCCGTACTCCGAAAGGAAGGCACTGACATCGGGCATTCCGAGCCATGCTGTGAGCATCCTTTCGTTGTAGATATAGACAAGAGTGCGCTTCCGGCATCTGCACATCCTTACTGCACGCAGTCCGCTCTCAGAAAGCCTGTCCCTGAGGAAATCCAGGTATTCGGACAGGATGTCTTCGTCCCGGCTGAATGATATCAGGTTCGCACACTTTACCCCGAGCAGTACAGGGGCGCTGTGGAATGCGATCACACTGTCGATGTCCCTTCGTTCAAGCTCGGACATACTTTCTCACCTTTATTTCTGACAGGAGCTGCTTCAGGGCGCTGACGCTCGAGCTGTGTACGTGCTCGACGGGCACTCCCCTTTTCTCAGAGCTTCTCTTGACTGCTCCCAGCATCTTATGAGAACAGGTGCCGGTGAAGACGACCATAAGGTCGGGAGTTCCCAGCTTATTCTCAAAATCAGAAGGCATCTGAGTAAATACCTTGGACTTGTGGCCCCATGATCTGCATATATCCTGATAACGTGTTGCCATGCGGTCATTGCCGCCGACTATTACTATACTCATAGATTCCTCCTTGTCGATTTAGTATATACTAACTCATTTTCCGATATATGGGGCGATGACAGCACCGCCCCGTTGTTTGTTGTGAAAGCCTTATTTATGGCATTTCCCGTTCATGGCACAGTGCTCGCAGCCGCAGCCGCAAGAGCCTCTGCCTTTTTTTCTGTCCTTCACCATACCTGTGATAATAGCCGCCACTATGCCGATAAGCACCAGTGATATGACTATTGTTCCGAGATTCTCTGTGAGCCATGTGAGCATATCATCACTCCCTTATGCTTTGACCTTAACCTTTCGGGTGAGCTTTGATGCTTCCTTGTACTTCTTCACAAAGAGCATATAGAGCATGAATGCGAGTATCAGAGCGGCTGCGATAACTCCGGCAGGATTGGATTCACCTGTGAAAAGACCGCCGAACTGTGTTATCATCAGTGCAACAGCATAGGCAAAACTGCACTGATATGTTATTGCGAATGCTGTCCACTTTGCGTTGTTCATCTCACGCTTGATAGCTCCGATAGCTGCAAAGCAGGGAGCGCAGAGGAGATTGAACACGAGGAAGGAGAAGCCTGTGATAGCTGTGAATTTGCCTGCAAGAGTCTGCCATACGGTTCCGCCCTCTCCGCCGTAGAGAACGCCCATAGTACCAACGATATTCTCCTTCGCCACAAGACCTGTGATGGATGCAACAGCAGCCTGCCAGTTGCCCCAGCCGAGAGGTGCGAATATCCATGCGATAGCTGAGCCGAAGCCTGCAAGAAGTGAATGATCAAGCTCGTCCTCCTCAAGCATTCCGAAGCTGCCGTCGATAGTACCGAAGCGGGAAAGGAACCAGATAACGATGGTTGAAAGAAGGATGATGGAACCTGCCTTCTTGATGAATGACCAGCCGCGCTCCCACATTGAACGGAGAACGTTGCTGAGTGTGGGCATATGGTATGCAGGAAGCTCCATTACGAAGGGTGCAGGATCGCCGGAGAACATCGCTGTCTTCTTGAGCATGATACCTGAAACGATTATCGCTGCCATACCGATGAAATATGCAGATACGGAGATCACCGGTGAGCCGCCGAAGATAGCTCCGGCTATCATCGCGATAAAGGGCACCTTTGCACCGCAGGGAATGAATGTTGTCGTGATGATGGTCATACGTCTGTCGCGCTCGTTCTCGATAGTACGGCTTGCCATGATGCCGGGAACTCCGCAGCCAACGCCTACCAGCATAGGAATGAAGGACTTGCCTGAGAGACCGAACTTTCTGAATACACGGTCAAGTACGAATGCGATACGCGCCATATATCCGCAGGCTTCAAGGAAGGCCAGCAGGAAGAAGAGCACCAGCATCTGGGGAACGAATCCGAGAACTGCACCCACACCTGCGATGATACCGTCAAGGATAAGTCCCTTGAGCCAGTCAGCCGCACCGGCAGCATCAAGTGCGCTTTCTGCAAGTGCAGGGATGCTCGGTACGAACACGCCGTAGTCAGCCGGATCAGGCTCTCCGCCTATCTCCTCTACTGTCTTCAGAGCGTCCTCATAGTCAGCAAGAGAAGCAGTTTCCTCTGTGATCTCAAGAGTCTCCTCGTCCTCGGTCTCGTAGGGAAATTCGCTTTCAGGAGCGCTGCCGTTCTCTTCAACGTAGGCGTCGTAGCCGTCGATGATGAGCTGTGCATCCGCATACCTTTCAGCGACCTCCGAATACTCACCGGAGCCGATGCCGAAGAGATGGAAGCCGTCGCCGAAGAGGTTGTCATTTGTCCAGTCGGTCGCCCATGCGCCCGGTCCCTTCATAGCGATGAGATACACAAGAGTCATGATTATCGCGAATATGGGAAGTCCAAGCCAGCGGTTAGTGACTACCTTGTCTATCTTGTCGGAGGATGAAAGACTGCCGGCGTTTTTCTTCTTATAGCAGGCCTTTATGACATCAGCTATGTAGATATAGCGCTCGTTGGTGATGATGCTCTCCGCATCGTCATCAAGCTCGGTCTCCGCTGCAACTATGTCATCTTCGATATGTGACTTGATGCTGCCGGGTATATCCAGCTTTTCAAGCACCTTCTCGTCACGCTCGAACACCTTTATAGCGTACCAGCGCTGCTGCTCCTCCGGCATATCGTGAAGAACAGCCTCCTCGATGTGAGCGATAGCGTGCTCCACAGGGCCGCTGAAGGTATGCTGAGGAATGGTCTTTCCGTTTTTTGCCGCATCGATAGCAGCCTCCGCTGCCTCGTCCACTCCGGTACCCCTGAGTGCGGATATCTCAACTATCCTGCATCCGAGGCGTTTTGAGAGTGCTTCAATATTGATCCTGTCACCGTTCTTCTTCACAACGTCGATCATATTGATTGCACAGACTACCGGTATGCCAAGCTCAACGAGCTGTGTTGTCAGATAGAGGTTCCTTTCAAGATTCGTTCCGTCGATGATATTGAGTATAGCGTCAGGTCTTGTTTCGATAAGATAATTTCTTGCAACTACTTCTTCGAGAGTGTAAGGCGAAAGTGAATAGATACCCGGCAGGTCGGTAACTACCACATCGCTGTGCTTTTTCAGCTTTCCCTCCTTCTTTTCAACAGTAACTCCCGGCCAGTTTCCTACAAACTGATTAGAACCGGTAAGTGCATTGAACAGTGTTGTCTTGCCGGCATTCGGGTTGCCTGCAAGTGCTATTCGCAGTTCCATTTATATCTTCCTTTCGCGTTATTATTGCCTAACATAAATACTGAATAACAGGGACTGAGACCAGTCCCCTGTCCGTTACTCCACTTCTATCAGCTCAGCGTCTGCCTTACGCAGGGAAAGCTCATATCCGCGGACATTCAGCTCGATAGGATCGCCGAGGGGCGCCACCTTGCGTACCGTTACCGCTGTTCCCTTTGTAAGCCCCATATCCATGATACGGCGCTTGATAGCGCCCTCTCCGTGGAGCTTTTTGATCTTTACGGTCGAACCGATAGCTGTCTCTTTTAACGTTTTCATACTCTCACTCCCGTCACACCATTATCCTGCGAGCCATATCCGCACCTATAGCGATGCGTGACTCCTTGACTTTTACAATGACATTCTCTCCGAGGACGTTTATCAGCGTCACCGTTCCGCCAACGGTAAAACCGAGGTTTTCCAGATGCTGACGAATAGCCGGATTTCCTCCGAGTTTCCTGATAGTGAGCTCCTTATCGGGCTCTGCCATACTAAGCGGCATCATTAACTCATCTCCATAACAAAGTTAGTTATTACTAATGCTTGGACTTAATTAAAAGGTTAGCATTTTCTAACCATCAGTATTATATCACACTAACAAACTGTTGTCAACGGCTTCACAGTCAGCAGGCGGATTTTCGTATAGTTGCACAAAATGTTAGCACTTGCTAATGAATATTAAGGCAAATATCAGTCTTATTCCAGGCTGAGATGTTGCAGAGGCTTACAAAAAGGCTCTCTGACATCTTGCCGTCTCGGCGGATATAGTGTATAATGAATGCAGGAATGCAACAGCATTCATTATACATAATCTGAAGCCCCTGCAGATACGCAGATCAGAGATCTGCTCCCTGCATTCGGGCGATCATACCATATACGCTTCGCCTATATGGTATAACAGACACATAGTACCGCAGCAGCCGGAAAAAGGAGAGGGCCGCCATGAATGTATTCGATTTTGACAACACCCTGTATCACGGTGAGAGCTCGGTCGACCTGGCCCTCTTTATGATGCGTAACAACAGAAGGATAATACTCTGGCTGCCGAAGATATTCTACGGTCTTTTCAGATACAAGCTCTGCCTTATAAGCAGAGAGCGGACCGAGGAGCTTATCAACGCCTTCATGCAGGATGTACTGCACGATAAGGAAGAGGTGCTGGGCATAACAAGAACGTTCTGGGAGAAGCATTCCCGAAAGCTGGATAAAGCCATGATAAGCCGGATACAGAAGGAGGATGTGATAGTATCGGCAGGCCCCTCCTTTCTCCTTGAAGCGATAAGCGACAGACTCGGCACCCATAATCTCGTCTGCTCAGAGGTGGATTTTGAACGTATGTGTGTCGCAAGGCTCTGCTTCAGGAGCAACAAGCTGAAGCGCTTCCGTGAGGTGTACGGAGATGAGGGCATAGAGCGCCTATACACCGACTCCTACAACGACAGGGCGCTCATGGATATATCAGAGCAGGTGTACATCGTGAAGAAGGGGCGGATCAAGCGTATCAGGTGATATCAATTATATCCGCCATTATCCTGCTGTCTATGGCATAAGGGCAGAGTGCGAGCTTTGCCTTGTTGGCAAGGACGGTCTCTGCCGACCTTTCAAGGAGCTCACGGTCAGCCTTTACCGGTGCGAGTGAGGATATGAAGCGGCCAAGCTCGTCTGTATCCCGGAAGCCTGCCGCACTGAGCACCATATCGCGCCTTTCCTGAGGGGCAAATCTCAGATAATTGCTCTGGAAGGCTCCTACCGCCGCACCATGAGGGATATGCGCCTCATAGGTCAGCAGATAGCTCAGTGAATGAGGTATGGTCGTGCCTGTCTGCGCTATGGACATTCCGGCAAGAGCCGAAGCGTTCATAAGCCGCTGCGCTCCCTCCTGAGTCAGTGCTGTCGTCCCCTCGAGATAAGGACGGCAGGCCGCCCATTCGCGCAGTCCCGCAAATACCGTCATATCGCTGAACGTATCAGCCTGTGTGTTCACGGCGCTTTCGATAAGATGCGAAAGCGCGTCAACGGCTGTGACTGCAATGAGCCTTGCCGGTGCATAGAGCAGATATCTGCCGTCGATAAGCGCAATATCCGGAAAGACCTTTTTCTTTGCCGTGAGCTTGGTTCCGAGGTCATACCTTGTGAGTACGGATACGGCCGTTACCTCAGAGCCCGTTCCGCAGGTGGTGGGTACGGCCGCTATCGGGAGGGCTGTACACAGGCCCTCCTCGTAGAGATAGCCCCACTGTTCCCCGCTGTTCTTCATCATAATGGCAGCCGCCTTGGCGCAGTCGAGAGGAGAGCCTCCGCCGATGCCGATAACGAAGTCCGCACCTGTGCTCAGTCCTAAATCACGCGCAGCCATGACCGTCTCAACAGAGGGGTTCTCCTCTACCCTGTCAAAGACGGTATAGGCAGTTCCGTGCTCCCTGAGAGCATAGAGCACATCGTCAAGGGAGCCGTTGTTCGCCGAGGAGCTCCTTCCGGTGACGATGAGAGCGTGTCTGCCGAGAGCGCAGAGCTCTGCGGAGCGGCGGTTTATACAATTGTTTTCACTGTAGATATGTGCAGGCATAAAGTATTTCATAACTGACCTCTCTTCTTTTATCGTTAAAAAATTTTATAGTATCAGGTTGATTAATATTTATGCAGAATAACACTTGACAGAATATTGACTTTGTGATATACTGTAGATGCAACGGATTAATATTAATCTTACTGCAAGGAATATGTATATATATTAAAATCTATTCAGAGGGAAAATGAGAATGAAGAAGCGTATTTTTGCGATTTGTATGGCAGCCGTTATGCTGACAGGCTGCGGCAGCACAGCCGCAGGGACACCCGATGCAGGTGCTTCCGGTTCACCCGGTTCTCCGGCAGCGGCGGGGAAGAAGGATGAAAAGATCGACCGTGAGAATGAGCAGCTGGATTATAATAACGGCTGGACTGATGTGGAGTTGCCTTATCCGGCTCGCCTGAAAAGATGCCCGTACGGACTGACCGGAGTACTGGCAACAAACACAGTTACCGATTTTGAAGGTGATGAATACGATGAGGAGAATACTGTATTCTATATTTTTGAAGAAGATTTCTCCGATGAAACAGAGGAGCTTCCCGGACTTGATCAGATGCTGGAGGAAACATTTATCGAGGACGTTTCCGATTGGTTTTACAGAGCCTTCGATTCAGTCGCCGATGAATTTTCCACATATACGATAGAATCCAAAGAAGAAAAGGAGATACTCGGATATAAGGCTCTGCGTGCTTCCGGTACGATCCAGACAAAAAATGGCCCTGCTCTGGATGAGGACAGCTATATAGTTCATTTCACCTCATATTATTCCATCTTCAAGAATGCTTACAGTGATAAGGAAGAGTATCTGCCTGTCATGTGGATGGCGTTCACTCTTTCCAATGATGAAGAGGTTCTTGACGATATGAACTACATTGCAGACCTTGCTCTGACAAAAGCCAAGCCCTACGAAAGATGATCACGACGCACCTGTCCTATGCGGCAGGTGCCTTTCCATATCTTGTGAGTAAATGGTGAAAGCCCTCAAAAACCGCAGTATTTGGCTTGACAAAGCATTGCCTGTCAGATATAATTGAAGTATACCGATAACAGGAGGTAAATAATATGGGTGTATATAATATAAGATTAGACCTCAGGAAACAGCTCTTCATGTGTCCTGTAGTTTTTGAGACTGATAAGATCAATGAGCAGAACATACCGCTCCCCCTCCCCGAGCCTGACAAAGAGTTCCATTTCACTCAGAAGGCAGCGGAAATGACGGAGGCCGGTTCAAAGCTCCATTGTATCGACGATCTGCCGGAGGGAATGGTGCCGGCCGAGAAGCCTTTCGGCGGTGATATCCATTACAGGATGCTGAAAGCCCCCGACGGAAGCAGCTTTATCCCGCTGTTCAACAGCTACAGCACCATGACAGGCATCTTCGGGAAGAATATCCACATCGGTGTCATCAGCTTCTACGATGCCTATGAGATATGCAAGGATGATGAGAGCATAGCAGGCATAGTCGTTGCACCGGGCGTACTTGATGACCTTATAATGCGTAAGGGCATTGAGGAATTCTACAACAGCTTCAATAAGTGAGAACAGCAGGACGTATCCTTTGATGCGTCCTGTTTTCTGTCTTCCGGAGAGGATGTGCTCAGAGGATACGCTCCCTGAGATACTTCAGCAGTCCAATGCAGCCCTCTTCGATATCGCTGTAGGCTTTGCCGAAATCACGGGTGTACCACGGATCTGAAACATCATCACCGCGTCCGGCAAAGGTAAGGAGCTTGTATATCTTCCCCTCTTTGTCGCTGCCGAAAATACGGTTCATGTTGCGGATGTTCGCCGTATCCATGCCGATGAAGAGATCATATCGGTCATAGTCGGACTTGTGGAGCTGTACCGCAGTCTTTACGGCACAGCCTATCCCGTGGCGGAAAAGCTCCGACTTAGCCGGAGGATAGACAGAGTTGCCGAGCTCCTCAGCGCTCGTCGCAGAGGAGGAGACAGAGATCTCATCGGAGAGCCCGCTGTCAGCAGCGAGCTTCTTCATTATAAATTCCGCCATCGGCGAACGACAGATGTTGCCGTGGCAGACGAACATCACACGAATCATGCTATTTTTCCCTCCTGAAATGCAGTATTTTGCCGTGTCATGCGGACTTTTGCGAGGTTCATTTTTCTTACACCCATTTTGACAGAATGGGGCGAAATCGGCAAAACTCCGCATAAATACGCATATTTCGGTCGTCGTTAGTAGTAAAATCGTAGTAGAAATCGGGGTGTTTTACTACTAAGGATTTTGGCGGAGTGTCCGCATAAACTGCGGATTGTAGTGATGCGATTACTACCGTTTTACTACTAAGGCGTATGTGTCTTACTACTAAGCTTCTATATATGTACCTTACTATTATACTTCATATGTTCTGAAAAAGCAAGCCGTTTTCTACATATACACGAAAATCCCCCTCACCAAAGGATGTGATGCATTCCAATGATGAGGAGGATCATACGTTTTATTTGTTCTCTTTTCTTAGTACGCACATGAGCATAAACATAAGAAATCCGGATGCAAAAATCACAAGAATATCAACCGGTGCGAGGACTAAGTTCGGAAGTCCATCAAAAAAGATTCCGCTGCCGAAACGATATAGATGCCCATGTAACAGTATCATTTCGCCGATGTACATGATCAGCGTGATTCCTGCTGACACAATTGCAGGAATCCAAAGCAAGACTGCATTTTTTATATTGAGTAGCAGTGAACCGGAAAAGATTCCTGCGGTCAGCCCCATAAGAATGAAGAATGCTGACATCAAAATTGCGGATAACGCAGAAACTTTGATGTTACCGTCACGCCAGAACGCGGTAAAACAGGCAAGAATACACAGCCCGAGGAATGCTACTGTGGAGACCGACTGCATAATTAGCGCACGCTTCTGGCTTCGGTCACCTGTGCGAATAATCTGTGCAAAGCCATAAAAACAGTTCAGCAAAGCAAGGATCAGCAGAACAGAGATTACATAAAAGTGCAGCTTGAATGCCGGATTATATTCTCCCATGAGGATTTCCACTGCGGTATGTGTTTTATAATCAGTCACTGTCTCGCCCCAACCACCCGGCGGCGAATAACACATGAACATCTGCCAGTCTTCAAGCTTAACGGTGTTTTCTGCAGTGGATACAATAATGCTCTGTTCAAACCAGAACTCTGCACCGAAAAACGCTATAAGAGATATCGCCGTCCCACCAAATACAGCAGCCCGCTTCATCACTTTGATTAACAGCGGCATCAGCAGAACTCCCAGAATGACTGCAAATGCAAGCGGCGTATAGGGAATCACATATTTGGGGTAGTTCTCTTTTAGCACGGTGCCGTCTTTGGCCATGTCATAGATCACCCTTACCCCCATGTACAGCGGGTAAAAGGATGCAGTCAGAATACCAGCCAGAGAACAGAGCCAGTATGCGGTGAAATGTTTTGTTTTCATGTTGCACCTTCTTTTAAGCATATTCAGCCCATTTCCTGACGTATGGTAAGTACTTCGTTCATGCACGCCAGCTATACAATGGATATACCCGTTTTTAACCACTTCTCTCAAAGTCAAATTATTGAGGAGTGTATTGATGATGGATCGAAGAAAAAATTAGAATAGCCGATTATAATTTCGGTTTTGGACATTTGCTTCTAAAAACATCTCTGCAATTGCCTGAACTAACGGTAACTCATTCTTGATGTAGTGATCATCTTCAAATGGGATATATCTGAAGGTTTCTTCTTCTTTATCTTCATCTTTACTATGTACGAAATAGTTTCTTGTTCTGTAAACTCTTTTAGAAATTCTAGAAATGACACTTTTGTATTCAGCACTGACTCTTTCTAAATGTGTTTTGTATTTCTCTTCATCAAGAATGCTGACCGCTGATTCATCAATTGTCAATTCCTTTATTAAAGTATCTTCTTTTGTTGCAAAAGATGCTTTGAAGTTGGAATAATATTCCGTTCCGTCAGTCCAAATCTCATTAATACGAACAAATAGCTGAGATAGTTTACTACGAGGGATAAATAGCTCTAAACAATGAGTCAATTGCTCTTGTTCTGATAATTTCGAACAAAACGGCTTCATTTCTTTATATAACTGCTTCCTGTGAGTTGCATCATTTTTCCAATCTTCATCATGCAATGCTTCCTCTATTATCTTTGTTATTCTTTGTTCTTGAATATTACCGAAAAAGAACTCAATAACATGATAAAGAGCCAGATATTGCATCATGGGATGCTTAAAAGTAAATGCTTGTAAATAAAATTGCAATGGCTCTTTTCTAAGCCTGTAGGGTGTAAACACATCCTCGTATTGAATCTTTTCGGTGTCTGTATTGATTTCAAGCTCGATGCTACGAATAGTATCAATATAATACCTATGATGTTTTTTCGCTAAATTATAAAGCAACATATTAGACAAATCGTTTTCGGATTTGTATGGAGGGGGTAACTGTTTCTGAATCTGAACACTTTTCAGTTTAATTGCAGAAGATAACTGGACAACGCTTTTGAGTTCCAGAGAAGAGGAAAACAATAATTGAATATCACCATTAATCTTAGTTTCAGAAGCGCACATTCCAATATAACAAATGTATGATATTATTGCTGGCAAGGAAGCTTGTTTAATTTGAATATGATGTAGATTGGTACTTATCTCCACATCTTTATTATCAGTTAGTGGTTGAAGTATCTTTTCAAACAAACTATTTTGGGAATTATACATGCAAAAGTCATCATCAAAAACAACGCTTTCTTTTATCTCCTTTATAATTGAAGACAATTCTTTATCAGGCAAAGAAACCGATATCTTTCCATTTGAATTTTCAACAAGCCAGTTATATGTCCCATTTTCGTAAATTTCTTCACAACAAAACAATGCATTTAACCCTTTTAATAGCTTTTTCTTTGATATAGCCTCAGATGTTATTTTTTCCATATACTTTCCTCCAAAGCAATAAAAAACGACTTTAATATCTACTTCGTGGTTTATATCTTATTACATATAAATAGCCGTTTAATACCAAAATAGCCCCGAAAAATAGCTATATCACAACATTAGCAAATTTCAAGGGACTATTGAGTATAGCCTAAAACTATTATAGACATAGTATATCACAGAATGTATCCACCTGTCAAGATAACGCCTTTTAAAGATTATCTTATTTTAGCGATAATTCTATAATTATAGCTGTGCTGCTCATAGCGCAATAAATTCATTTTCTCAGCCGAATCTGATAATACTCCAGTCTAGAAAAGCACTAGATACCCACATATACGCAAAAAATCCCCCTCACCAAAGGAACACCTGCGTTCCAATGATGAGGGGGATCAATTTCATATTCATATTGCTTCTTCTTTGGTTCTGTCCAACTCCTGACGGGCGTTTTGTAGTTCCTCCATGCGGTGAAGCTCTGCAGCGGCATCTTCAAGTCCCAGATGAGTGTACACATCAAGTGTGACTCCAATTTCGCTATGTCCCATCAGATATTGCAGCGTCTTCGGGTTCATGCCAGCTTTTGCCTGATTGCTGCAGTAGGTATGGCGGCAAATATGCGGTGTGATATTCGGCATTTGAATGCGATAGATATCGTTGTATTTGCTGACCATGTGGTTGAAGCGATGTTCCCAATGCATTGCGACCAGTGGCATGCCGTCATCGTCAATATACAGGAAACCACAGTAACCGTCCACAAATTTCTCTCTCTTGGGTTTCACTCTGTCCTCAATGATCGACCGAAAGCAGTATGCCACATCCTCGGTGATTGGAATTTGCCGCGTACCCGCGCTTGTTTTGGTAGACTGAATGACATACTTCATATCTGATGTGCGCTGAAGCTGATGGTCGATGTTCACAATCCGGTTTTCAAGGTCAATATCCTTCAGCGTCAGCCCGCAGAATTCAGAGATTCGCATTCCGGTATGAAACAGAATGTAGACCGCTTCATAGTATTTGCAGTAGGTGTTGTCATCGTGTACGAATTTCAGGAACTTCCGCATTTGCTCTTTCGTGATTGCTTCTCTGGTCTTGCTGTCGTTGACGACTACACCTGCAAGCTGGAACCCGAAGGGGTTCTTGACGATAATGTCATCATCGACTGCCATCTGAAATGCAGGTCGCAGGACACCGCGAACGGTCTTAACAGAACTGTAGCCTCTGCCATCGCTCTGCAGCTTGATCAGGAACAGCTTTGCGTCCGAGGTCTTGATCGAGCCGATCTTCTTTCCACTAAACTCTTCCTTCTTCAAAAGATTCACCACAAAGCCGTAATTTGATTTTGTTTGCGGTTTTACGCCTGTCTTGGTTCTCAGATACCGCTCCACAAGCTCCAATACCGTGATGTTTTTCTGATCCGGATCGCATAAGCTGTCGAGATCATAGCCGATCTTCTTCTCCAGTTCACGCAGCGACAGGCACGGCTTCTTTCCAATCGGGAGCTTATCCGTAGGCTCCAGTCGCCAGCTATATACGAATTTCGCCTTTCCGTTCACATAATACTTGAACTGGTATTTTCCGTCCGCACGGATGGTTTCACCTGCGCGCAGAATGCGGTGCTTAGAGTCTCTACGGATATTACCTCGTATTCCCATTAGTCTCTCCTCCTTAATTCCGGATGTTCGTTCAGATACTTTTCAAACGCGACCCGGTTGATCAGTTTCCGTTTACCATATTTCGCAATCAGGAACGGAGAGGACTCTTTTTGAATCCATTCTGAGAACTTTCTTCTACTGAGTACGAAATACTCAACCGCCTCAGCGGGCATCAGATAATCCTTATTCTCCGGTGTCGCTCTCTCCATCAAACTTTCCTCCATTCTCTGCAATCTGGATAAGGTACTCCTCCAAACGGGTACGAATAAATAGAACTCGGTTCCCGTTCATCAGTACAAATCCGCCCTCATGGTTCTCCGCCAGTCTGCGGAGTCGCTTTTCACCGATACCAAAGTATACAGATGCTTCTCTGAGAGTCAGCAGAAATTTATCTGATGACTTCATATTGTCCATACTGATAGCCTCCTTCATTTTTGCCGTTTCAGGCTATCTACTATATTACACTGTTTCGGTGAAAAAGCAACTACTTACGCCAGATAAACTCCAAATCAGATGGTAGAAGTTTCGCAGAGAAATTGCTCAAACTTTGGTCTGATCACCAGAAAGCGATTACCGTTTCGCACAGAAAAAACGCCATCATAGTCCTCGACCAGACGCCGGATCTTCTTTTCGCCAATGCCGAAGTATACGCTTGCTTCTCTGAGCGTCAGGGTGTACTTTTCGCCAATTGGAACCACGGGTTCTTTTTTCTGATCCATAGTATACCTCCATAAAAATGCGCCCGCCGGAATAAATTTCTGACGGGCGCTCACGCTCACACCTTCTTCAGTGTACCCTTGTAGCTGTCCTTGCCAATCTGCACAGTCACAGTGACATCGGTATCCGGCACATCGGGCGCAGGCTCGGGAGTTTTCCCCCAGCCATTCAGCCCCTTGCCCTTGATAATGGTCGGGAAATCCTTGTAGCAGATATCCAGATCCACATTGCCGTTGATACCTGCAACCTTGCCCTTTTCACTGTACTGCCAGATGCCGTAAGCACCGCTGTAATTGGTCTGATCGACCCAGTGCGCCAGCCAGATTGTGTACCACGACTTGATATCATCAGCAGTATGCGTGGTGAGAGAGGATGCAGAGCCGTACAGCCCGACAAAGTAACCCGCGCTCTCAACCTTTTTGAGGAACGCACGCATAATAGCCGAGACCTGTTCCTTGCCTAGATCGAACTGCTTCTTTTCTTCGAGGTCGAAGTACACAGGCATCTCGAACTGTTTTCCCTTGATGACCGAGAGGAACACATCCGCTTCCAGTTCAGCCTCTTCCGGGGTCATAGCATAGCTGTACCAGTATGCGCCTACGGGAATACCGACAGCCTTTGCACCTGCATAATTCTGCTCAAACTTCTCGTCCTTCTGCGAAGCCAGTCTGCCGTAGCCCGTGCGCAGGATAGCGAAATCAATGCCGTCCGCTTTGACCTTACCCCAGTCAATATTTCCGTTGTGAACGCTTACATCAATGCCCTTCATATCCTCACCCCCGAAATACTTGTAAAAATCATCGGTCACGGTATTATTGCCGTGGACTTCATCGCCGTACCACTTACCATTGGGACGCACATCGACATGAGTGTACTGGTAAGCGGCGGTAATATTAGCAATGCCCCTGAAACTGATATCCTGCGCTTTACAGCAGACCACCTTGGAAGAAATCGGCTGTCCGTCCTGACCGTAGCAGCAGATGTCAGCGGCATTGCCGAGCGTGTGTTGACCTGTGCCGGAACCTCCCACTGTCTTATCGTGTGCGGAACATCTGAAGCCGGAAGTCACGATGATCTTGGAACAGTTGAGGGCGGCATACAGCTTTTCGAGCTTCTCAATCAGTTCATTGGAGATCATAAATTCATGTTCCTTACCGCACTTGCAGCGGAACTCTTTTGCATTAAAATGCGGGGAAAGCTGTGTGGTATCCGAATACTCATATTTCTTGTTCATTTTCTTTTCCTTTCTGCGTAAAATCGCTGATTACGGCTTGACAAAAACGGTATACTAATGCTATAATTAGAAAAAACACGGAGGTGCATGAACAATGCCAAGTAAACCTGCAAGCCCAAAAACCGAAACTGCAAAGAAAACAACACGCAAGAAAAAAGCCACTGTCGAAGCAGTCGCTGAGACCACTCCGATCACAGCAGCCGAAGTTGTAGAATCTGTTGCAGAAACAGCAGCTGTTGATGCACCTGCTGTCAAAGCCCCTGCCAAAAAGCGCGGCCGAAAGCCAGCGGCAAAGAAAGCCGAAGCTGTCGCTGAAACTGCTCCGGTCATCGCAGAGCCGATTGCTGAGACTGTCACTGAAGTCCCTGTCGCTGAAACACCTGAAAAGAAAACACGCAAGCCCAGAGCGAAGAAGGCTGACAAAAAGTCGGAGCCCGTTCTTTCTACGTTTGTTCAGGTCGGAGATGCAGAGTACGACATTTCGGATATCGCAGCAAAGGCATATAAGGCATACAAGTCCACTCATAAGCGTAAGGCTGTAACAGAATTCCATGTTTATGTCAAGCCCGAAGAGGGAGTGGCATACTTCACTGTCAACGGTGAAGGTTCGCCTGATTTCAAGATCAATCTATAATACACCATCTCCTTTGTAATGCAGTCGAGTGATCGGCTGCATTACTTTTTTCCGTCCTCCATATCATCGATCATTTCCTGAATCTCGTCATCAATATGCGATGCTCGCTTCTGAAGCACCTCGATAGCCTTTTTGATTGCGGGCGGATACGGAATTCCCATCAGACTGGTATTTTCAATAATAGAAAGCAGCTCATTGACACAGAAGCCGATGCAGGTCGCATCACGAATATATGTGGTACCGATCATGATGTCCATGCGGACTGCCACAACGACCATGAGCAGAATGCAGAACTTTTTCGCAAGCCCCACCCAGCCTGCCTTTGAACTCAGTCTGCCGGTCTTGCTGTGCTTGCTTCTGCCCATAGATGCGGTGATCAGTCCGGTTGTGAAGTCGATTGCCATGAAGATGATGAGTGTTGCCAATGCTGAATCCCACCCTCCGAGCAGCGCCGCAAAAAAGCCGCCGATGACCCCGGCGGCTGTACAGATATTTTCTTTCATTGAATCATCCTCTCTTAAATTGTCACATCCACTACCTTCACAGAACGGATCATTGGGCTTGTATTATCGGTGATTGCTTTCCAAGCAAGATAATAATCGCCGGCACTGATACCATTACATTCATGCAGCACATTGATATAGTTGCCCACAGTG